>JAEAMF010000504.1_pt1 | contig 47074 bp, 37 predicted proteins | sample 8958721 | NCBI WGS metagenome assembly JAEAMF01 (sample SAMN16933255, study PRJNA681124) | bioreactor sludge metagenome | isolation source: anaerobic bioreactor treating anionic surfactant - SDBS | place: India: Bengaluru | collected 2019-02-28
ATGAATTGGTTGATGGAGTTTTTGTCGATCATGAATTGAATTGGTGTTTAATAGTCTCTAATACTATTATATGATTGAATGGTAAAAACTCAAAACATAAAAAAGTAGTTGTAATTATGGTAAATATTTTGGGGATCGAGACAAGTTGTGATGAGACGGGGGTGGCAGTTATACATGGAGAAAATTTCCAATTTTTCCCCTCGTGGGGATCAGCTGCTGCCGAAATTTCTAATTTTCAAACATGCAAGGAAGATATTATTAAAAATGATCAAAATGCAGGGGCACAAAATCTTGTGCCCAATGATATTGATGAAAATTTTGATTTCAAGATTTTGGCGGAGGGGTTGGCGAGTTCGGTGGATTTGCAGAAGGAATATGGTGGGGTGGTGCCGGAATTGGCAAGTCGGGTGCACGTGGAGAAAATTAATTTATTGTTGGCGAGATGTTTGAATGATGCCCATTTGAATTGGTCGGATATTGATGCGATTGCGATTGCCAATGGTCCGGGATTGGTGGGGTCATTGTTGGTGGGGACGATGGTAGCGAAGACATTGGGGATGGTTTTGGGAAAACCGTTGATATCGGTTAATCATCTTGAGGGACACATATGTTCATCTTTTTTGGTAAAAAATGAAGAGAATTTCCAATTTTTCCTCTCGCGGGGATCAGCTGGTGCCGAAATTTTTAATTTTCAAACATGTAATGAAAAAATAGATAATAAGAATCAGAAAGATACTGTAGGGGCAGGTCGTGACCTGCCTGGGTTTGATCGGAAAAATATCTTTCCGATGCTGGTTTTGATTGTTAGCGGTGGTCATACGGAGTTGTTGATTATGAAAGATATTGGAAAATATGAGATGTTGGGAAGCACGATGGATGATGCGGCGGGGGAAGCTTTTGATAAGGCGGCGAAAATACTGGGTTTGGAATATCCGGGAGGGCCGAGCATTTCGCGGCGGGCCGCGAAATGCAATTTCCAATTTTTTCCCTCGCGGGGATCAGCTGGTGCCGAAATTTCCAATTTCCAAACAAATAATGTAGGGACACAAAATCTTGTGTCCATTGATAAAGATTTTTTTAAATTGCCGCGACCGTTATTGGATCGGGATGATTATGATTTTTCATTTTCTGGTTTAAAAACGGCGTTGCTTTATAAATGGAAAGAAATTTCCAATTTACGAACAAAAAATGAGGGAGAGAATTTGAGGGAAGAATTGGTAAATCGGATGGCGTGGGAATTTCAGGAGGCGGTGGTGGATGTGTTGGTGACAAAGACGGTGCGAGCGGCGGAGAAATTTGATATTGATAAAGTGGCGATTGTGGGCGGAGTTGCGGCCAATGCCAGATTGCGGGAAGAGATGGAGATTCGATTGCAAAAAGTTGGACGAAAGTTGATTGTACCACCAATCAAGTATTGTACGGACAATGGGGTAAAGATTGCGGTGGCGGGATATTTTAAATATCTGCAAGATGATTTGACTGATTGGAAAAAACTGGAAGTAAGAAGTAATTGGGAACTGTAGCTTAAATACAAATTTCCAATTTCCGGTTTCCAATTTTCAAATATGTTTTGAAAATATTATTAAGAAATTAAAAACTAATTATTTCAATTTAATAATTGTCATAAACTTATTAAATTTTGAGAAACGCTTTGAAACTCTTTTAAACGCTTATAAACTCTTTAAAATTGGGGGAAGGTATTAGGTTTTTTTGTTTAAAAACTGAAAATTGAAAATTTTTTGGAAATTGGAAATTGAGAATTGGAAATTGTAAAATAAAGGGGTTATAAATATTAGTGAAGGATGTTGTTATGAGTGAAGAAATGGATAAGATTTTTGAGCCGCAGAAATTTGAAGGAAAAATATATAAAGATTGGGAAGAAGGGGGTTTTTTTGAGGCTAAGGTTGATTTTGACAAGAAACCATACACTATCATGATGCCGCCGCCCAACGCGACGGGGGTGTTACATATTGGTCACGTAGTTTTTTTGTCGGTGTCGGATGCAATTGTGCGGTATAAACGGATGAAGGGTTTGAATGTGTTGTGGCTTCCCGGGACGGATCACGCGGCGATAGCGACGCAAACAAAAGTAGAAAAGATTATTGCCAAAGAAGGTTTGAGTCGTTTTGATTTGGGTCGGGAAAAATTTGTGGAGCGGGTGAAAGACTATGTGGAGAATTCTCGATCGACGATGAAAAAACAGATTAGGGCGACGGGGGCGAGTTGTGATTGGTCCAGAGAGGCTTATACTTTTTCGGATGAGTTGTCGGTGGCGGTGAATACGGCTTTTTCCCGGTTGTATGAAAAGGGTTTGATTTATCGGGGAGATCGGATTGTCAATTGGTGTCCGCGGTGCGGTTCGACTTTGGCGGACGATGAGCTGGAATACCAGAGCGAGAAGACGATTTTATATACTTTTAAATATGATCGGGATTTTCCGATCATGATTGCGACGACCAGGCCGGAGACGAAATTGGGGGATACGGCGGTGGCGGTTAATCCGAAAGATGAAAGATATCAGAAATATATTGGGCAAACTTTGACGGCGGAATTTTGCGGACAAAAATTGGAGATCAAAATAATTGCAGATGATGGGGTGGAAAGTGATTTTGGAACGGGAGCGTTGGGAGTGACGCCGGCACATAGTATGGTGGATTTTGAGATGGCACAAAAAAATGATTTGCCGGTGATTAAAATTATTGGTGAGGATGGAAAGATGACAGCGGCGGCGGGCGAGTTTGCCGGTTTGCCGGTTGATGAGGCTAGAAATAAGGTGGTGGCCGATTTGCGAGAGAAGGGTTTGATTGAGAAAGAAGAAGAGATCGAACATAATTTATCGGTTTGTTATCGTTGTGGAACGCCGATTGAACCGCTGACGAGTAAACAATGGTTTGTGGATGTTCATAAAAAAGTGGCGGGTTGGAATAAGGAAAAGATTGATGGTCTGCAAGAAGGAGAGCAATATTCGATCAAAGATATTGCGCGGTTGGTGGTAGATAATGGTCAAATTGAATTGATGCCGGAATCTTTCAAAAAAGTTTATTTTAGTTGGATGGACAATTTGCGCGATTGGTGTGTTAGTCGGCAAATATGGTGGGGGCACCGGATTCCTGTCTGGTACAGGGATAATCTTCAATTTCCAGTTTCCAATTTCCAAACGAATAATGAAAATACAAAACAGGAAATATATGTTGGGGTTAATCCGCCGGAAGGTGAAGGATGGAAACAGGATCAGGATACATTGGATACTTGGTTTTCGTCGGCGTTGTGGACTTTTTCCACTTTGGGTTGGCCCAAACAGACAGAAGATTTGGCCTACTTTCACCCGACGGATTTGATGGTGACGGGGCGGGAAATTATTTTTCAGTGGGTGGCGCGGATGATTATTATGTCAACTTATCTGGTCGGGGAAATTCCGTTTAAAAAAGTGTATTTTACGGGTTTACTGTTTGACAAAGAAGGGCGGAAGATGAGTAAGTCGTTGGAAAATATTATTGATCCAGTGGAGATGATTGAAAAATACGGGGCGGATGCCTTGCGGTTGTCGATTGTGGTGGGAAACACGCCCGGAGTGGATTTCAAATATTATGATGAAAAAATTATCGGTCAGAGAAATTTTATTAATAAGTTGTGGAATATTTCTCGATTTATTTTGAGTAAATTGGATGCTGAAGAGAGATCGAAAGTAGAAGCGGAAGAAATAGAAAAAATGGATTTGCAGAAGGTGGATAAATGGGTTTTGGGAAGATTGAATGAGGTGATTGGCAAGACGGGTGAGTTGCTGGAAAATTATCGTTTGGGTTTGGCGGTTGAAGAATTAACCAATTTTGTTTGGCATGATTTGGCGGATTGGTACTTGGAGATTATTAAATCTCAATTTTCAAACGATAATGTAGGGGCAGATCATGATCTGCCCGATTATGATGTTGAACAAAGGAATCGGGATGTTCAGAAAATCTTAATTTTTGTTTTGCAAAATATTTTGATTTTATTACACCCGTTTGCGCCATTTGTGACAGAAGTTATTTGGGAGAAATTGAGTAACGGAAAATGGGGAAAATTGATAAGTCAATCTTGGCCGGAGAAATTTACTGAGGATTTTAATCAGGAGCAAAAAGAGGTAAAAGATATTATTTTTGTGGTTACGCAAGTTAGGCAGGCTTTGACGGATGCGGGTTTACAGGCTCAAAAGAATTTGGAATTGAAGTTGGTTTTTGACGAAAAAGATTATAATAGTGATTTGCTAATTGAGATATTGAATAAAATGTTGCGTGGGCAAAAAAAGATTGAACGGGTTGATAGGTTAGAGGATGATTTGCTGAAAGTAACGGTTGATAACATAAAAATTGGAATTAATGTTGATAAGAATGTTTTGGAGGAGAAAAAAGAGCGAGAAAAAAAAGAGATTGTGGATTTGAAAAAATATATTACTAGTTTATCCAAGAGATTGGAAAATAAACAATTCGTTGAGAATGCGCCGAAGGAAGTGGTGGAAAAAGAACGGGAAAAGTTGGCGAAGGCGAAGGAGAGACACAGTCAATTAACAATGAATAATAATTTATAGAGGATTTTGTTAGAAAGTTAGAAAGTTTATAAAGTGGGAAAGTGGGGGAAAATAATATGATTGAGTTTTTGGGAAAAGTATTCTTTTCATCTTATTATTTTACTGTTAGTAAGTTTGCAGTGCCCGAATATGGCATGCCAAGAACAGTTAGTAGAACAGGTAATTGGGTGGATGGAGTGTTTTTTTATATAGTTTTTTTGATTTTTCCGGTGATTCTGTTAGTAGGTTTATATAAGTTGTTGGTAGTGTATAAATCAAAAAAGGAGAAAAATGAATGAGATTATAGAAAATTTGTTTGTGCAGATGGCTCAAAATCAGATTTTGTATGGCCCGGCTCCCATACCTGTTCATAGAAATTATTGGTTAGCAGTTGTTGAATGGGTAGTTGGAGTTTTATTGGTTGTATTGGCGATGTTTTTTATCTGGAAAAAATTTATCAGGAAGAAAGATGTTAAAAAAGATATTGAAGGCGGGGAAACTAAAAGTTAGTTCTTGGCGACGAGAATACTTGCGTAAACAGCACAAATTGAATTATTTATTTTGGGAATGTACTCTCAATTGTAATTTTTTTTGTAAACATTGTGGTAGTAGCGCGGGGAGAAAAAAAATTGAGAATGAATTGATGGCAGAGGAAATAAAAAAGGTGTTTAAAGAGGTAGCTCAGGCTTGGAAGGCGAAGAAGATTATGATTGCGGTTACTGGTGGAGAACCTTTATTGCGTCGAGATTTGTTTGAGGTGATGGGTTATGCTCATAATCTTGGTTTTGAGTGGGGAATAGTGACAAATGGTTTTTTTGTTAATCAAGAGATGGTGGAGAAAATGAAGGATAGTGGTATGTCGTCAGTGGTGGTTAGTATTGATGGGATTGGTAAAATTCACGATGAGCTTAGACAAATGCCGGGGGCATATAAAAAGGCGATAGAAGCGGTAAAATTAATTAAAAAAGCTAATTTTGTGAAGATTTTGCAAGTGACCACTACGGCGAATAAAATAAATTTTTGCCAGTTGGAAGAGATATATAAAATTATGCTGGATTTGGGAATTGATTCTTGGCGGGTAATGAATGTCGATCCGATTGGGCGGGCGGAGTTGAATAATGAGTTAATTTTGGATAGAAAACAAATGAAGTGGTTGTTGGATTTTATCAGGGAAAAACGACGAAAGAAGGGGATGGAAGTGATATTTGGCTGTGAAGGTTTTTTGGGTTTGGAGTATGAAGGAGAAGTGAGGGATTGGTTTTTTTATTGTGGGACAGGGATTAATATTGGAAGTATTTTGCATAATGGAGATATTTTTGTTTGTCCCAATGTGCCGCGTCGGCCGGAGTTGATTCAGGGAAATGTAAGGAGGGATAGTTTTGTTGAAGTATGGAATAATAAATTTAAGGAGTTTAGAAATTTGAAACGGACGAGTTGTAAAAAGTGCGAGAAATGTGTGTGGTGGGATGAATGTCTAGGTGGTTCTTTTCATCTTTGGGATTTTAAAAATAATAAACCAAAAATGTGTCATGTTGAATTAATTAAAAATGAATAATGAAGAATAATTTAATTGGGGGAGTATAAAGTGGAATAGGATTTTTTTATAAACTTTTGACTTGATAACTTTATATTTTTAGTTTTTTAATTGTGATTTTTTGATGCAAAATTGGAAAAAAAATTTATTGTCAGGGGGAATGGCGGTGATAGCTTGCTTGTTGGTAGTGATGTTTGGTTTGTTGGTGTGGCAGTTGACGGGTGAACAAAGACGGGTGATGGCGCAAGGTTATTTAGCCAATTCGGAAAATTATTTGAAACAAAATGACAGTCAAGCTTTGTGGGAATTGACCAAGGCTTATGTTTTGGATTTGAGCTATTCTGATTATCGAATAAAACAGGCTAAAATGTTTTACTCTTTGTCTGACGCGCGGGCAGAAGAGGAGTTGAAGGAAGTGATTGGTAATGGTTGGGCGGATGATGAGATTTATTTTGATTATGCGCAAATAATGTTGGCAAAAGGGCTGGATAGTGAGGCGGTGAAATATTTGAAAAAAGTATCGGCGGGAGCTGATGAAAAATTGAAGAATCAAGTATTGTTGGATTTGGTTAAATTGGCTGGTGATCAGGGAAAATGGGAAGAGGCGGTTGGTTTTCGACAACAATTGAGCGAGTTGGATAAAAATAATATTGAGAGGTTGCGATACGAAGCGGCTTTGGCGATTGTAACGGCGGATATTGATGATGGATTAAAAGCAAAATTGGAAAAGATAATGGGAGTGAGTTTTTCTGAGGAAAGATGGGAAGTTTTGCAGAAGGTCAACGGTGACAGTTATGTGGTGCAGGCAGCGGATTGGTTGTTGGATTTGGAGTTGCCGCGGTGGGGACGCAATTATTTACAGCAGTTGGGACAGACGAGTTTGGAAGTGATTGATGTGTATTTGTTGTATGCTAAAAGTTATTGGTTGGAGGGTAAGGAGGCTTTGGCAGTGGATTATGTTGATCGAGCTTATCAAATTGATTCGACGAATAAATCGGTCAGATATTGGCTGGAGTTGATTGATAGTGGATGTGATAGTTAAACATAACAAACACTTAAAAACTCTCTAAAACTCTTAAAAACTAAATAATAGTTTATAAGGGTTTGTAAGTGTTTATAAGAGTTTATAAGGGTTTATGTTTGCTAAGTTTTTAAAGTAATTGGTTTATGAAAATAAAAATATTGAGGAAAAATGTTTGGGAGTGGTTGGGGATGAACAGAGAATATTTAATTATTTCCCTGTTTTTTTTGTTGGTGGCGGGTTTATTGACGCTGGTTAAACACTTTAATTTTCAGACGACGGGTTTTGATTTGGGTATTTTTAATCAGTCGCTTTATCTGTATGCTCATGGTTGGATGGGGCCGAATACGATTCGACAGGTGGCGACTTTGTTTGGGGATCATTTTGAACCGGTGATGTTATTGTTGGCACCAATGTATTATGTTTTTCGGTCCTATACTTTATTGATTGTGCAGATTGTGGCGGTGGTGGTAGGTGGTTTGGGGGTTTATCTATTGGTCAAAAAAGAAACTGAAGATAAATATTTGGCGGTGGGAGCATTGCTGATTTTTTATCTGTTTTATGGTCTGTGGGACGCGATAGTATTTGATTACCACAACGGGGTGGTGGGAGCGATGGGTTGGCCGTGGTTATTTTATGCTTGGTCAAAAAAGAAATGGAATTGGTATTATGTTTTTTTTGTTTTGATGCTTTTTTGTAAGGAGAATATTTCGTTGATGTTGTTGTGTCTGGGCGGATCGATAATATTGTTTGGAAAAAAGGAGGAAAAAAAGCACGGGTGGTTGACGGTGGTAGTCAGTGTTTTTTATTTCTGGTTGGTGATTTTCGTGATAATTCCACATTTCAATCAGGGGACTTATGATCACTGGGCGAGTTATGCTAAATATGGGGCGACGCCGGTGGCGGCACTTGGTTATTTTCTGAAACATCCTTGGGAAATATTGGTGTTGTTTTTCAATGATATACAGAAGGTCAAGACTTGGTTGATGTTGGCGGTGACGGGTGGAATTGTATTAATTGGTAAACCGAAATATGGGGTGGTGTTGTTGCCGGTGGTGGCGCAAAAATTTTTGTCTGCCAATGATGTTTATTGGGGACATAGATTTCATTACTCGGTAGAATTTGCGCCGATTATTGCTTTGGGAGTAGGGTTGGGATTGGCGCAAGTGCAAAATAAAAAATGGCGGTATGGTTTGTTGGTGGTTTTTGTTGTGGCGAATTTATTGGTTTTAAATTCTATTCATTTTTATGATGGACGAACGATAAGGGATATTTTTTTGGCTAGGAATTATCAGATTGGTTTTGACCGAAATGATGTTTGGGAGGCAATGAAGATGATACCGGCGGGAGCGGCGGTGAGTGCGCAAAATACCTTGGTGTCGCATTTGGCCGATCGGCGGGAGATTTATTTATTCCCGTCGATTGAAGATAGTGAATATATTATTTTAAATTTGAGTGACACAAGTTTTTGGCCATTGACCAAAGAGGAAGTGGAGGAAAAATTACTTGAATATGAGAAAAATGATTCGGGGTGGGAAAAGATTTTTGAAAAAGGCGGGGTGGTTCTTTTTAGAAAAATCAACAGTTAATAATTAACAATGAATAATTAATAGTGAATAATAATCAATTAACAATTAAAAATTAAAAATGAACAATAATTATTTAGTCGAGAAATACATCTTATGTTATTTTTTGGTGTTTAAAACTCACTCGTAATTTGCCATTGCTTTTCAAAATAGTGGAGAATATTTTCGCTTTCTTGGGGAGAGAAGTGGAGGTCGAGGAGTTTTTTTTCGAGGGAGAAACGGGTTTCGGGGATGGTGGCGCAGCCGGTTTGGTTGACGGATATTTGGTTGGGGTGGAGTTGGCGGGGTTGGATGGGGTAGTCGCGGGGAAGGGAGGGGAGTTGGTGGGCTTGTTCGTAGTCGGGGTCGATATAACATTCGACGGTGGGATAGGTGCTTTGGTAGTTATAAAAAAGATGGCGGTAGAGTTGGTAAAGAGCATAACAGCGTTTGAGATTTTTGGGAATGGTGTCGCAATGCATAAATTGGCAAAATTTTTCCCAATTTTCCCGGGCGATCCAGCGGAGTAATTCTTTGTGGTGCCAAAAATCGATGGTTTGTTGAAAGTGGGGGGAATATTGATTGCCGGATTTGGCGTAGCCGGTGAGACGAAAGTCGAGTGGTTCTCGGAAACCTTCCTCGTATTCCTGGAGAGCGAGGTCAAATGGTTTATCTTCGGCACTTTGGGTTAGGTCATGTTGGGCCAAATTGATTTTTTTATCCAGATTGTCGGGGTTGTAATAGCGGGGTTGGCAGATAATTTGGCTGGCCAATTGATTGATTAACTCTTGATAATTGATTGCTTCGGCCGGATCGGTGGCGGATTGGTAGATTTGTTTGATAGCGGCGAGTTCCAACTCGTCGAGGTGACCGAAATAGGGAGGGGTTTGGGGAGGGTTATCTTTTTTGAGATTGATCATTTTTTATTGATAGACGTATACTTGGGCAGGGCGAAGAACGTTGTTGGGATGGTCTTTGTTTGGTTCAATTGATAATCTTTTGTCAAAAAGATAGCCTGGTCGGGATAATTCACTAATAGTGTCTTTTATTCCTTGTTTTTTTGTTTCTAGACCAACTGGTTCCATGGTATAGTCGTTTAGTTTTTCTCCTTGAATGACGGAAATATACTGAATATTAAATGAGTCAGATAATTGTTGATTGACAGAACTGAAAAGGTTTTGGTAGATTTTTTTAATTTTTGGATTTTCTGTATATTCTAGTCCATTAAAAATACTATCGATGATTGGCAGTATTTGTTTTTCGAAAATTTTATTTTCCCCAGTGACTAAATCCCTGGTGTTGTATTTGTAAGAAGTGAGATTGTCTTTTATATTTTCAATCACTTTGTTTAGTTCTTCTTGGGCCTGTTGTTCGTCTAGGGAGTTAAGAGTGCTTGGATCGAATTCGGAAGGAAAAAGAGAAAATGATTTGTTAATGTTGGTCTTGTTTAAAATATTTTCTCGTTGGTTTTTGAAGAAATCTTCCTTTGTTTTTTCGATTAATTTATTTATTACCAGTAAACTTTTTTCGGCATTTTTGTATTGAGTATCATCTGGGAATAATGTTTGAAGATGATTTATATAAGTTAGGGATTCGTTAATTTTGTCTTGAAGATTTTTGGAAAAAGAAGGCCAATTTTTTTCGAGGTGATTATGTAATATGGTGTTTTGTTCAATTATTTGGGAGTGCAATATATTCATTTTTTCTGTTTCTCGTTCATATTGTTCTTGTAGTTTGGGGTATTTGATGGTTTTTTCTTTGGTTTGTTCGGGTGGAAGTTGTTGGCGAAAAATTTCTTGGCCTTTTTTCTCCCATAGTTTTTTTAGATCCGTGGAACCATCTTGGAGATTTTCGAGATTAGCTTTATCAAAATATCTTGGTATGGAGTAAGAAGGATCTATTTTGGTTCGGAGAGAATTGGCGATTTCATCTTTGAAGATTGCCAATAGGTTGGCAGCTTGTGTTTGGATTTGGGGATTTTCGTGATTGAGGTTACGACCGATCAGACCGATTATTTTGCGTAGTTCGGTGTTGGGGTTTAGTTTGGTTTGACCATCGGGGGAAAGACTCCAGGCATTTTTATCCAGGGAATTGATTAATTCTTGATTGGGAATTGAAGAAAAATACGGAGGAAATGATGAAGGTGATTCTGAATTGGATTTTTGTTTGAGGATACCGATGTTATCTGTTAAGTTTTCAATTTCGGATGTGTTTAGATTATAAAATGCGGATTTATCCCCTTTTACTAAATCGGAAGCTTCTTGCTCGAGATAATAAAGTACTCTTTGAGCTTGTTTTTGAGTATTCTGGTCTGATGATTCTAGGTTTTTTCCGAGAAGGATAATGAGTTTATTGACTTCCTGGTTGGGAGTAAGGGGAACAGTTTGTTTAGTTTCGATTAGCCATTCTTTTGATTTTATTAAATTATTGGTTAGTTCGGTTGGAAGTTCTTTGAAAAAAGTTGGGAATAATTTTTGGGTTTTTTCTTCAACTGGAGAAAAGTTTTCTTTTAACATTTTTTTTGTTTTTATTGATTATTTTTTATTGATTGGTGTTTGATTTGCTACAGGAAATTATTTTTGGTATTCGATGATAGCTTGCAGGGGGGTGTCTTCTGTTTTTGTGTTGCGGTCGTGGCGGTCTTTACCTTTTTCATAAGCAGTTATGTAATAGGAATATATTTTTCGTTCTTCTGTTGAAGTAGGAAAGTAAGCAGTTTTGATTATTCGATTAATAGTTCGTTTTAGCGATTCGATATTTTTGATTTCAGGGATTAATAAAGTCCGGCCATATTGTAGAGCGTGGTTATAAAATTGTCGGGCAGTCGGATTTTTATATTTGGAAATAATTCGATCGTATTCTTTCGGTTCTAAGTGGGCTTCGAATAAATTGTAGTTATATTTTTCTGGGGGAAATTCTTTGATCAATTCATGGAAAGACTGTATTTCCGGAATATTATCGAAATGATTGTCAGGTTTGGAAAGAGCTAATTGTTTCATTTTTGTTTTTTATTAGATAATTAGTTGTTTGGGTTTGAGTTGTCCTCTTGTGGTTGGTATTTGCCTTGGGCGGCGTCGATGTATTGTCGTTCCATTTCAGTAAAAAATTTATCGTAATCGGGATTTTTGGCGCCACCGAGCAAGCCGATTTTGGTTTTCAATTTATTCATGTCTTGATGGACTTGCTGGGTGAATTGCGCTTCGATTCCGTCCTTGTCTTTTTTCTCTTGTTCAAGGATTTTTTGTAGTTCAGAAGTAAATTCTGATGGAAGTTTTTCGTAATTTTTAATTATATTTTCTTTCTCAGACGGGGAGAAAATGATTGAAGTGGATAAGAGTCCGATGATTTGTTTTTTGGTATCCATATGTTTTCTTAAAATAAAAATAAATTAAGGAAGTTGCTTTGTAGAATCATTTTTTTTGCCAAAAAATGTGGTTAGTTTTTTATGAATATTTTGTAAGCTGATGGCTTGGAAAAATTTACCGATTTTGACTAAAGTTTGATTTTTGAGTGGTGTTCCAGTAAGAGATTCGATAACACGCATGGCGGCTTCAGCGGTGGCGGGACTAAGAACAGGAATGCTCATTCCTAGGGCCTTTGCTTCGGGACGGTCGTAGAAATCTTGTCCAGCTGGATCTGATCCAGCTATGAGACCTATGGTGCCGACTTGCAGTCGGCCAAATAAGTAATCTTTAAGAAAATCGGTAAGAAATTGGGAGCCTGGTATGGCAATGTCAAAGGCATTACTAGGCTCGATTAAATCAATTGTGATAGAAGTGCCGAGGGCGGCAGAATTGCGGAGTATGTGAGTGAGACGTTCTTTTGAACCTATGTTTTTTTTGGCTAATTTTTTGTAAGCTTCGTTTCTTTTTTGACAGTTTTCTTCGAATGATTGCTGAAATTCATTGGAAGATTCGATGGTTTTTTCAATTTCGGCGATTTGAGTTTCGACTATTTTTTCTTTTTCTTCGATTGATAATTGTTTTTTTTGTTCTGGTTTATTCATTTTATTTGATTAATAATTTTTGTTTTAATCGGAAAATATTACTCTTTGGTGGCGGACCAGGATTTTTTGAGTGGTTTGGAAAAGAGTTGGTTTGGGTGATTTTACCAATCTTTGAGTATTTCTTTATGATCGGGATTTTTGTTGACAATTTCTTTTAGTTTTTTTTCAAGCTCTTGTTGTCTTTGATATTCATCAAAGTATTCTTGATATTCCAGGTCATTTGGTTTGATTTCTCTATAGCCGTCTCCTAGTTGGTTTTCTTTGGAATTGGCGAAGGGAACAATCAGGGTTCCGTCTTTTAGTTTTTTGGTATTCATGGTAGTTGTTGTATGTTTTTTAATTGGCTAAATTACGTTATTTCTTCGTATATGGTGATAAAATTTTATTAAGGTAATTATATAATCTTTCATTATATTTGTAGATAAAACTTTCTTTGCCGATTTCTTCCCCATGTTCTTTAATAAAAGATAAGTAGTTTGCGAAGGATTCGGCAAATAATTCTTCTTGTCCTCTAATACACCCTGGTGGACCTTGTTCGACGGTGATGTATTTCCAAAGTTTATCATACATTTCTATGTGTGCTTGTTTTAATTCAGAGGAAACTCCAACTCGGTTGTTTGATAAAAAATCAAAAGCGTGTCCGATTTCGTGTAGGACCACATTGTCGTACTTATTTTTTATTATTGAGCCGCAGTTGGCTGTTTTATCGAAAATGGAGTAGAAACCGATATATTTTTGTTTTTTGGGAGTAAGTTGTAATTTGATTTTTTGAGTCAGATTTCTTTGTTCAAGTAAAAATGGGGAATCGTTGCCAATAATGATTTTCAATCCTTTGTTTTTTAATTCTTCAATCATGGTTTCCGGTATTATCTTGTCGATTTGTTGAAGTTTATAATAGTTTGATGCAAGTTTTGTTTCGAGGTTATTTGTTGTGAATTTTGGAAAGTAGACTGATAGCATAGATTCGTTTTTTTTCATTATATCTATCACTTCAGATAATTTTTTTTGATGAGAGAAAGTGTTGTTTTTGACTAGGGATGAAATTTTGTCATCAATGGTGATTTCTTTGATATTTCCAAGTATATTTTTTTGAACACGAAATTCTTGTCCATAAACGAATACATTTTCGGATTTACGGAATAGATTATCTGGTGAGCCGATGCGGAATAAATCGAAATTTAATTGTTTTTCGTTATTTAGTAAATAACCTTTTATTAATTGACCGGATTGACGGTCTTCGACAAGTTTATATACAGTTCCATTTTCCATTCGGCGATCGATAATTTTGTATTTTCTAGGGTTTAAAGCGTATTGTACGATATCGCTGCAATCTTTTTGTTTTACGAAATCCAACTTTTCTTTTTTCAATATTTTGCCTTGTGAGTCGCGAATTACTTGCCATTCAAATCCTCTATTGGTTTCGTGGGAGATATTGATGTTTCCATTTTTGCAAAAAATAATTTTTTCAAATTCTTCAGTCGGGCAAGTGCCGATTATTTTTCCTTTGTTATCGATTACACATCTATATTGTTTGCCAGCAAAATATTTTTCTTTTACTTTGTAATTTTCTTGCCATCCATAATTCATCAGTTCCCAAGGTTTCATTTTGGAGGCATTTTTTAGTTCTGTTTTGCTAAGAGTAGTAATTTCCTTTTGTTCTAGATTTCTGATGCCTTGATATTCATATTTTCCGATATTATTATTCCATTTATAATCTTTGACTTTTTGTATTGGACCATCGGCGATTATTTCTTGTAAGTTTCCACTTTTTGTGTCTATTGTCCATTGATTTCGGTTGTTTTGAGAAGGTTCTATTAATTCTATTGTTGGTTTTTTGGAATTTTTATCGGAGATTTTTTGATTGATATGGTCTTTTATTTCTCCGATTATTTTTTTCTCTTGGGTGGAAAATGCTTTATTTCTCGAACTATTCATTATATTTTTTAACCCAGTGGATATCAGGTATTCACCCAAGATAGGTAGGATGGTTTCGGCGGCAGTTAGACCGCTTTCTGTTAGTTCGAGGTTTTCTTTTTGTTGATTTTTTGTGTGTTGTATTTCTGTATCTGAATTGTATTGTCCTTGAAGGAATTTGATTTCGTTGTCGGAAAGTTTATTTAGTATTTCGACAGGGATGGATTTTTTCTCGTTTTGCAACTTTAAAGCTTGCTGGTAAGCAGAAAGTTGTTCGGGAAAAACTGGTTGGACCTCATTTTGATCGGCTTGAACAAATTTCATTACTTGATTGTGTATACCTTCCATGCCTTTTATTGAGGCGTAAAAGATTGGTCCGCCGGCAGTGAGTGAGGCCGCGTCGATAAGAGTTTGGACTTTTTTTGCTTCGGCTGCGTTAGCTGTTTGTTTGCTAGTTATATCGGCTGATTGTAAGTTGATGATTTTTGTTATTTCCTGGTCGGAAAGACCAACCAGATCTTCAGGGGTTAGTATTCCCATATTGGCGGAGTTTATTGCAGTTTTTGTTTGGGCGTCTAGATATTTGCTATTGATTACTTTTATTTTATTATTGTAGTATTTTATATATTTTTGGATGTTGTCATATGTTTTTGGGCTTAGTTTTTTTATTTGCTCCAACTCGTCGGTGGTAATAGTGTTGGTGGTAGCTAGTTTTTTAATAATATTAATTTCTCCGGCAAATTTTTCTTTGCTAGGAAGGTTGAGGATTGGTTTTTCTGGTTCGGGAGCGGGTCCCGGTTCAGGAACGGGTTTGGCGTCTGGGTAATAAGGTGTGTTATTTGCTGATATGTTTGTATTATCTGATGGAGGTGGAGTAGGTGTGGGTTTGGTGGTAAAAGATTGAATAGGTGGAGGAGGGGTATTCTTAGCACTTGATGATGTATCTTTGGAGGGGATTATTGTGTCTACTATATTGGTGAGAGTCGTGTGTGATTGTTGTTCGGTGATGATAATTTTATTGCCCGCGTCTATTAGTGGTTGAATATTTTTTTTGTAGTAATCAGGGTCGGTTTTTTTTAGTTTATCTAAATCTTCAGTAGTGGCATTACCTTTCAAAACTTTTTGGCGTAGTTTCCAGTCGATATTTTTATTTTTGTCGGTCATTTTTGATGAATAATTTGTTTTGTTTTAATCGGAAAATATTACTCTTTGGTGGCGGACCAAACTTCTTCAATGGTGGTGATGCCGTCTAATACTTTTAGTAAACCATCTTGTTCCATGGTGGTCATGCCTTCTTCGATGGCTGCTTTTTGGAGAGCGGAAAGGGAAAGATTTTCCAAAACGACTTTTTCGATTTTGGGAGTGACGGCAAAAGTTTCAATGACAGCGATACGACCTTTGTAACCGGTATTGTTGCAGGCCGGGCAACCGATACCATGAGAGAGAGTCGCGGGTATGCCGGTTTTGCCGCGACGTTTGTTGGCGGGGATGGAATCAAAAATACGTTGCATTTCGGTGATGATGAGTTGGTCGGGTTGGTAGTCTTGCTGGCAGTGGGGGCAGATTTTGCGGACGAGACGTTGAGCAATGATTAGGTTGATGGAACTGATGATTAGGTAGGGTTTGACTCCCATTTCGATAAGCCGAGGGAGAGCGCCGGCGGCGTTGTTGGTGTGGAGGGTGGATAAAACGAGGTGACCGGTGAGAGAAGCTTGGGTGGCGATTTCGGCGGTTTCGGCGTCACGGATCTCTCCGACGAGGACTTTGTCGGGATCTTGGCGGAGGATGGCGCGGAGTCCTTTGGCAAAAGTGTGGCCGTGTTCGGGATCGATTTGACTTTGGGTGATACCGGCGATACGATACTCGACCGGATCTTCAAGAGTGATAATTTTTGATTCCGGATCGTTGAGTTCTTGGAGGATAGCGTAGAGAGTGGTCGTTTTACCGGAACCGGTAGGGCCGGTATTTAAGATCATTCCATTGGGTTTGTGGATGGCGTTGTTGATAGCTAGATTGATGTCGTCGGGAAAACCAAGTTCGGCAAGAGTAACAAATTTGTCGCTTTGTTCAAGTAAGCGCATGACGGTTGATTCGCCGTATATTGTGGGTAGGATGGAAACACGAATATCAAAACGAGAATTGGCGGCGGTGATAGAAAAGCGACCATCTTGAGCGAGGTTGCCGACGTCCAATTTCATTTTGGCAAGAAATTTGAGACGGGACATGAGGGGTTTGAAAGCAACTTTGTCGAGGAGAGCGACGTCTTGGAGGGCGCCGTCAAGTCGGTAACGCAAGCGGATTTGGTTTTCAGTGGGTTCGATGTGGATATCGGAAGCGCCGATCTTGACGGCGCCCGTCATAATAATATCAATTAGGTCGGTGGTCGAGACGGATTTTATTTTTTGTTGGAGTTGCTGGAGGTTGGAAATTTCATTTTCGAATTTGGCTTCTTTTTCCTGACTGATATCAATTTTTTCAGTGTCGGTGGTTTCGGGAACTAAAATGTCGTAAATTTTGAGGACAAAATCGATACTGCTGTTGGTACAAATACTAACTAGAAATTCGTAACCGGTGGCGTCTTGGAGTTTTTTTAAGACTTCTAGAACCATTTGGTTGTAGTCGACGGCGGCGATACGAACTTTTTTGCTGGCTTTGAGGTAGGGAACGACGTGATATTTAGCAGCGATTTCTTTGGGGATAATTGAAAGGACTTCCGGACTGATGGGGTAATTGATCAGATTGACGTATTGCAAGTTGAGCTGTTTGGCTTTGTTCTGGGCAATGGCTTCTTCCTCTTCTTGTTGGAAAATACGGACGGTTTGAGCGACTTTTTGAGCTTTGCCGTGGCCGATTTCTTTAGATTTTTGTTGGACGGCCATGACCTGTTTGGCGGCTTCGACTTCTTCGCGCATTTTTTGCATGAGGCGTTGAGGGGTGTCGCTAGTGTTGAAAGTAACTTGATTTTGGTTGTTTTCGTCGGACATAGAATAAAAAATTAAATTTTCAATTTCTAATTTTTCCACTCACGGGGACTAGCTGCTGCCGGTAATTTTTAATCAATTTTCAATGACGTGTTTTAAATATCTTAACAAAATATTGTTTTAAAATTAGAAGTTAACGTGAATATAGTCTTGGCATTTGGTGAGGAATTGATTTTCGCGATTGGTGCAGTCGTTTTTCCAGACATCATTGCGGACATTGGTATCGGAAAGTCCACTATCGTCGCGCGGCCAGATGGTTTCCAGTTTTTCGGTGGCTTTTTCGGTGATTTTGTCAAAAACTTTCTTGGGATAATCGGAGAACATTTGGTGCCAGTAGAATTTGGGAAGGATCAAGTGAGCATTGGTTTGGTCTTCGGTGGTAAGTTGGCCGTTGGTTTGGGTGGTGATTCCGTAAAAATATTGGGTGCGACGATTGCGGTCGAAACTCAGAATAATATCGGTTAGATGAATCATGTTGTCGTTGGCAATTTTGCTTTTGCAGGGTTCAAAGATTTGGGAGGTGAGACCACCGATGAGGCCGGAAATGGCACCTTGGGCGATACCGCCACTTAAGTCGAGACCGCTGGAAAGATCACTGAATGGGTCAGTGAGATTAAAATCGACATTGGAAAGAAGATCACTAAGTTGGGGAGTAATCAGTTGAGTAAGGGAGGAAAGGGAAAGATTACCATTGAGGAGACTTTGTAAATTATTAAAAAGTGGTCCTTGGAGGTTGACAGGGAGATTGGTTAAAAGATTTTCTTGTAGGTAATTGAGAGCGGTGTCGGTGACAAATTGGTTGATATCGCCGGAGAAGAGTTGGTTGAGACCGTTGGGGAAAAGACCGCTAAGATTGTTGTTGGTGAGAAAACCATTGATTTGATCGGAAAATTGGTTGAAAGCGGTATTGGCGATGCTTTCCGGATCAAGATTTTGCAAGGCGTTGACTATGCTGCCGCCATATTGGCCGATAAACTGTGAGTAGGCTTCCGAACCGGCTAAGCGATCGATAAGGCTGCCGGTGGAAATCATGCTAAGGCCGGTGTCGAGATTGATATTGCCGGAAAGAATATTACTGTAAATACTACTAATGTCACTTAAGAGAGCGGGGTTAACATTTTTGAAAACGGAATTTTGCAAGGTAGAGTTGGTTAAAAGTTGAGAGAAATTGGCGGGATCACCTTGAAGGGTATTGGTGATTTCTTGGAGAGCGGAAACTTTATCCAAAGTGGAGTTTTGCGAAATGTAGTTGGCCATGATTTCTTCGGTGCTGGAAAGAATATTTTCCGGGGAGGGGTTGGCGATAAAATTGTTGTAAAATTGGTCGATGGGCAAATCGCCAAATTGGTCGGAGATTGATTGGTAATTTTCTTGAAAGAGAGGAACGTTGTTGAGCGTCTGGTAGACATTACCGGAAGATATGGAGTTGAAAATATTATTAAAGTCGATGTCGGAGTTTTGAAAAGCAAGATTGCCAAAAACATTGTTTTGTTGGACGAAATTAAGCATTTGATTTTGGCTGGAAGTAAAATTATCAGTAGTCCAGGAACTGACAATGCCCATGGTGTTGATTAGGTCTTTGATCTGACTTTCATTGAGATTGAGATTGGCTGGATCGGAAATATCTATGCCGGTGAGGTTGTAGGCGGTAGTGAGGGTGCCGATGTTGGCGAGATTTTGAATGGAGGTAGTTTGGTTTTGTCCGAGTCCGTTTAAAGTTTGATAAACATAATTGGTTCCACCTAGATGAGCGAGGTAATCGACAGTTTGCAGACTATTGTCAGTGTTTTTGATGGAGAGTAGATATTTGTTTTTGAAAGCGGTTTCGTAAGCGTTGGCAGAAGAGGTGTTGGTAGTGCGGGTGATGGTGATTTGAGCCGCTTTGTCTTTGGATTTTTGTAGTATGTAGGTTGTGGTTTCGAGCAATTTAAAAGCGCCGAGATTGTTGTGGTAGGCGAGATATGGGTTGAGTCCGGGGATAAGGATTTCGGAAAGAATAATTTGGGGATAAGCATAGTAGGTGGTGTTGGTCTGAAGATTGGCTAGATCGACTGGATTATTGTTTTGATTTTCGTAATCAGTTTGAGTAACGTAGGTCAAAGAACGTAGATCGATATTTTGTTCGTGAAGAAGATTGGAGAGGGAAAAATCTTGATTGGTGGAAAAATCGAGAAGATAGGTAGTATCTTGATAATCAAAGTTGCCGGAACTGCCGTTGAGGAGATAAAAAGTATCGGACGGAGCAAAATTGAGTTTGAGAGGAATGGTGGTGTTTTGATAATAGTTGGCGTAGGTTGAGGCTTGGCCGGCGTTGTTGATAATATTGGCCAGGCGTTGACGATATGAATCGATGGATTCGGATGATTGGGAAAAAGTTTGCTGAAATTTGTTGGCGATTTGTTGCTCGGTGGTGGTGTCTTGGCGATTATTGGCGGCGACGTAGTCTAGTGCATAAGGTAATTTGGCGGCATCTTCTTCGGAATAGGTGGCGCCGAGGCGGTCGAGTAAAATTTCGGCCATGATGGAAGAAAGGGCGTATTGGTCGCCGGTGGTAGGATTGGTGCCTTTTTCAATTATGGTTTTTAAAGCATATTCATTGAGGTTGAGATTGCCGGTGGTAAGTTGGGCGTAATCGAGGTCGTAGGCAATGTCATTGATAAAAGCAGAGTGTCCACCTTGGTAACTGTCGGGGTTTTGTAGGTAGTCGTAGATTTTGGTGATTTTATCGCTGGGTAATTGTAAAAGACTTTGCAGGTCATCGGTGGAGAGGTTTTTGAGGATTTGATAAAGGGTTGGAGTTTGATTGGCGAGGAGTTGTTGGTTGACCTCGTTGGCAATAGATTGATTGTTGGCTTGTTCGGCCAAAATAGCGGCCGAGCTGGAAGCAAAGGTGGTTTGTGGATTGTCGGGATCGTAGAGGCCGGAAGAAGGTAAAGATAAAATTTGATTTAAAGTATTTTGACCGAGACGATTACCGATACTTGTAAAACCGGTACCGGCGAGAGAGGAAGTGTCGATAACATCATTGGGCCAGGAGAAGGTTTGGGTATTGAGTTGTTGGAGTCCAGTATTGGCCAGGGAGTAGGTGGTTGATTGGGTTTGGTTACCGCTGGAAAGTGAATCGGATAGTAAACCGGAAATGGTGGGCGAAAGATTGATTTCACCGACCGAACGGTTGAACATGTCTAAAGCAACATCCTGATAATCACCGGAGATCAAAGAAGACAAAACGGGTGAAAAGGAACCGCCGGCGAAGTTGAAGGCTTGGTTGAGATAGTCGGAACCGATGTTGGAAACGAGCGAATCAAAATTGGGATTGAGGGGATCAATATCGACGGGAAGACCGAGTTGACCAAAAAGACTACCTAGATAATTTTGTCCAATATTGGCCATAAAAGAAGTAAAATCACCATTCATCAATTGGTAGAAATCGAGATTATCTAAACCGATATTGCCGAAGATGTTTTCAAGTGGATTGGAGATGAGATCGCCGATAGTGCCGGTGAGACCAAATTGGTTAAGGTCGCCGGTTGGTAAAATATCGGTGGCGTTGGCTAGGATATTGTTGGCAAAGCTGTTGTGGGCCCATTGGACTTTGACCGGTTGATAAACGTCTTGGGCGCTATCAAGCAGGATAGGACAACAAGCCATGGGAACTTCCGGGCAGGTGCCGGGACAAGTTTGCAAGCCGCGACAACCGGCACAATCGAGACGTTCGTTGTATAGTCCGATTTCGCTAATATCCATGGCGCGTAAATCGTAGTGGGTGTTGACCATATTGAGGGAATCGGGATTGGCTTTTTCGGCCTGATTTTTTTCGTCGGTGTAATATGGAGCATTGAGGCCAAGCCAGATTTTGAGGTGGCTGCGATTTTTGTAGGGAACTCCGATGTTGTCGACGCTGTCGGCTAACCAGCGGCTGGAGTAGAGAGTTTGACTTATACCGCAAGTGGGCAGGAGGGCGCAGGTTTTGGGGTCGTTCTCCAAATTGTCGCCGCACATGGCCAGAATATCATTGGGAGTGGTGGCGGCTTGAATGACATTGTCTTTTTTGTAATTTTCGTAATCTTCGCCGGTTTGCTCCCAGACGTGAAAGACATAGCTGAGCAGGTAGTAGATTTTGCTGTCGGGGATAATATTGTTTTGGCCATAATTGACATAGTCGGCTTTGGTTTGAGGAAGGAGGATGGCCAATTCTTTGGAATCGGCAAATTCAAGAGCTGGTGGTTTTTGGTCATCGCGAGGTTTGGTTTCGTCGGACAAGGTGCTGTTGATAGTGGCGACATGATCTTCGATGAGTTGGATTTGAGTTTGTTTTTCTTCGTCGCTAAGTGTGCTTTGATTGATCAGTGTTTTTTGGCGAGTAGCCGCTAAATCAAGCATTTTTCCCAGATTGGTTTGGCGGGAAGCGCGCAGGGTTTGATCGTCAATTTTTTGTCCATTTATTTCGGCACCTTGGCCGGTTTGTAGCAAAAGATATTCAAATGTTTCGTTGAAATCAGCTAAACTCAGCCATTTTGATTCAAGGGCCGAATAATGACCTTGTAGATAATTGTAATATTGTATGTCGTCGGTAGTATCATCGGGGGAATCGTTGGGTTGATAACCGTCAATGGTCTCATTGAGGTTTTTCATTTTTTCCAACAGAGGAATCATCTCTTCGGAAGTATCGGCTTTGATAATAGTTTGGTTGGCTAGTTGTTCGAGTTCATCTTCTAGACCAGATAGAGTGGAGGCAAGGTTTTTTAAGTTGCCAGAAATGTTGGTGGCAGAGGCAATTAGTTTGGTGGTAGCTTGGTTGGTGTCTTGGTTTTCCAGTCCCAAACGGGAAACTTGAGCGGGGAGGCCGGTGGCTTTGGCAAATGGCTCGACTTGGGCGCTGACCATGGCTGGTTCTTTGTTTTGGGAACCTTCCGGACCATAACCCATAAACCAGCCAAAAATTCCCAGAGACAGAACAAAAATCATCAAAAGTGGGATAGCAATAATGATAGCGATAATGTGTTTGTTTTGCCAGAGAAAATCTAGTAAATCGAGAGCATATTTTCCGTATTTGGCGACTTCAATGGCACCGGCGACAGGAGCACCAACGCCGGTAGCAGCGGCACCGGCGGCGGCCGTGTCGGCGGCAGCTTCGGTGGCGGCTTCTTCGGCTAGTTTTTCGCCAACTTGGGCTCCGGCTTTGACCCCGGCCTCGGCGGCTTTTTCAGCAGCAGCGGCACCGTCTTTGGCTAGTTCGGAGCCAGTAGTGCCGGCGGCGGGACCAGAAGGGGCACTGGGTGGTGAGTCGAGGTCAGTGGGGGGGTTATCGGAAGAAGGAGTGTTTTCATTTTTTTGATTGTTGTCCCCCGATGGCTGATTTTCTTTTTCTTGGTTTTTTTGTTCGTTGTTATCTTGATCTTTATCATCTTTTTTCTTGTCTGTGTCTTGGTCTTGTTTTTGGTTGGTATCTTTTTGATTATCGGGTTGGTTGGTTGTTGAGGAGGGTTGGGTAGTGGAAGAGGTAGAAGCGGGAGTTGTTTCGGTGGGAGCGGCGGTGGATTCCGCGGGGGCGCTGGTTGGTTCACTGGTGTCCGGAGTGGCTGTTGATGATTCGACGGGAGCGGCGGCTGGTTCGACGATGGGTGATTCGCCATAACTAATCTGGTCTCCAGTTTGCTGAGGAGTGGTTTGAGTAGATTGAGTCGAACTATGTTGATGCTTTGTTTCTTCTTCGGTATTTATTTTGTTTGTTTGTTGAAACATTTTTAACAATTAACAATGAATAATTGAAAATAAATATTGGTGATTGCAAGTTAAAGTTATATTTTTTAGGATCGGAAATTTGCTGAAAATTGTGAATTGGAAACTGAAAATTATTTTTTGAGGGGGAGAGAATAGAGTTTGCTTTCTTTGTCGGTAAAATAAACATTTTGACTGTCGGAAAAAATGTTTTGAACATTATTTAGGTATTGGAAATTATCGGCAAAAAGATTGGTTTTTTCTCCGGTCTCCAAGTTGATGAGATATAGGGCGTCGGAGGTAGAAGGAAATTTGAGTGAGGTATAGTTTTCCGGAATGTTTTCTGAAGATAATTTATCTGGTTCTTCGGGAGAAATGGGGATAGCGGCGATGATTTCTTGGTTGTTGAGCCAAGCGGTTTTTTGGGTGGTAGTATAAATTTCTAAACTGCGATTGCTACTTCCGTCGGTATTGCTAACCCAAAGGGTTGGTTTGTTGTTTTGACTGCTGTCAACTTTGGTGTAGAGAATCTTGGTTTCGTCGGGAGACCAAGAGGCGGCGTAGGCTTGTTTGTCGGCGATAGTAGTAATATTTTGGGAATTGAGGTCAAAAACATTGAGAGAAGTAAGCAGTTCATAGCCGGATTCAACCGGAGTGGGAATGAGAATAGTTTTGGTACCGGAGGGTGAGGGGGTAATTTTGGGAAAAAGAATGTATTTGGCTTGTAAATCTAAAATGTTTTGCCAGTTGGCACCGGTTGGTTCGGCGAGGTTGAGATTATTAATATATGACAAGTCACCATTTTCAATTGATCCTTCAACGTATAAATAGTCATACACAATTTTATTATCGTTTATCCAAGCGACATTATGTATATCTTGACTGAGAAAAATAAGTTCTTGATTTTTTAGATTTAATAACCAATTTGTGGTAGTATTGTCGGCAAATTCCGGTTTGTAAAAAGGACTGGCATGAGGAGTGGAGATGGTGTTTTGGTCATCAATATTGGCTTTGGCATAGCCGCCGCTAAAGGTTAGATTATCATTGTTAAGTTGGAGGAGAAGTTTTGTTTTGTCCGGGGAGTAGATGATATTTTTGACGTTGGTGATGGGTTCGGAAAATAGTTCTTGGGTTTGTTCGGTAGAAAAATTATAAGAAGATAATTTGTTATTGGTGGTATTGATATAAATAATGCCTGATTGGTCGGGGTTGAGAGTAGGGAAACTGACGCTGGTGGTTAAAAGTGGTTTATTGAGATAAGGAGTAAGTTGGATAGTTTCGTGAAATTTGGGATGGATGGTAATGTATTTTGAGGTGTAATTTTCTTTTTCGGCTTTGATGTAGTAGTAAAAATTTGGTTGGAGTTTAATTTTGAGAGTGTCGATATTGTTTTTGGTAAGAAAAGTTTCTCGGGTGGTGGTAACGCCGGTATTGAGCAGGGTTGATTTTTCAATAATGATGTTGGTTCCTTTGATATTGGGAGCGATAGTGATGGTGGCAAGTTGATATTGATTCCAAAAGATGATTCCCAGGACAACGAGCGCAATAATAATGACAGCAATGATAATGTTTTTGCGCGTAAGATATTTATCCAGGTTTTGATAGAATCGATAATTTGAATTGTTGTTCATGGTATTGTTGGAAAAAATGGTAAATATGTTGAGTTTTGTTTTTTTTGTGATAATTTTTTATTCTTGGCAGATGCGGCGTCCTTCAGCGAATCGTTCGGTATACCAACTACTGAGTTGATTGGTGCGGCTTTGGGTGCCGCTGCAGTCGTAAAAGGTGCCATTTTCGCCCATAATGCCGACATGGGTAAAAGTATTGCCGGTGGAATCATTGTAGGTGCGGTGGAATAATATTAGATCGCCGGGTTGAAGATCACTAAGATTTTGGATGCGAGTGCCCATGTTTTCGCCGTCAGGGTCACAAGTTTCTGAACCGACGGTTGAACATTTGTCGACAAAGTTGGGGGCCCAGTTGGTGTGAAAGTAGTTGGAGCTAATGTTGGCGCCTTGTTGTTTGGCTTCGTCTAAAACGAGACTAGTGAATCCGGCGCAACATGATGAGCCAACATTGAGATACATGCCGGCTTTTTGTTTGGCAATATTGACGATAGTTTCCCGGCAAGCACTACTGGAAGAAGAACAAGTGTCAGATAGAAGGGTTTCGGGATTTTGAGCAACATCGTTTATGTATATTCCGAAGTGGAGATGATCGCCACTACTAAATCCTGAGTTGTTTATCTTGGCAATTTTTTGTCCTTTTTGGACTTGTTGGCCAACAACGACGGTTATACTATCTTTTTTAAGGTGGGCGTAGAGAGTAGTTTCACCGTTGCCGTGGTCTATGTATATTTGATTACCATAGGTACCGGGGCAGGCAGCCGGATTGTCCATAGTAGCATTGTTTGATTCACAGTTATTTACTACTTTGGTGATAGTGCCAGCTTTGCTGGCCATGACATCATATTGATCCCATTGATTTGGTGCGGGAGATATATCGGTGCCATAATGAGTTAATTCGATGATGTTTCCAAGTTCATCTTTTTTATTGAATGGATAGTCAATATCTTGAAAATGACCGCCATCAGGGATGGTTTTAATGGTGGTAGGCCAACAGAATTGGTCGGCGGGTTTGGCGGGGGCGAGGTAGCCGCATTTGGCAGCGACTTGGTCAAAAAAACGAGTGACATTGGGAATCCAGTATTGGTTGACTTTGGCGGTATCGTGGCTGGTGTCGTCGGATGATCCATAACCGGTGCCATCAGCGGTGTGGCCACAGGGACAATAGGCATAAGTGCCTACTGTGGCGGAGTCACAGTTGTTGGGGGAATATTTGGTGTTGTCTTTTGGTATATAGTTGCCGCCGGCGCCGTTGCCGATAGTAATGATTGTTTTTTGGCCCCCTTGAACATATTGAGCCAATAAACTGCTGTGTTCATTGATGGCATCCTCCCAACTGGAGAAATCGCGGGGAGGGAGTATGTTGCCATAATTGTAGGCGCCGCTAGTGATCCTGGTGCCGAGAGCGGATTCTTGTTGAGCGATAGCGACGATAAATCCGGGATTCACATTTTTTATTTTTCCGGCATCAGCAATATCTTTGCCGTGGCCGTAGAGGGCATTTTCGCCGATTTGTGATTTGATATATTCATCGAGACAATTGCCAATTTCTTCGGTTGGAATATTGATGTCAGGAAAATCAAGATCGATCGAATTGGTATTTTGTCCACTGGGATTATTTTGGGTGACACTATTTTCTTTGCCTCCCCAGGTGCTGGCCAAAAATGAGCCGACAGCCGGAAGAAAGAGGGTTAATAATAATGGCAGAAGACAACAAGCCAAAAGGCCGCCAACCAAAAGAAGGATTTTATCAAGACTGATACTGCTTGATTCAGATGATTGACCTTCGAATTTTATATTGTCGTTGGCCATGGATTATTGGAGAAATGATTATTTATAATCTATGCGAAAAGTTAAAAAATTACATGTTGCCGCGCATGGCCAGAACTTCTTCGGGGTTGGAAGTGATTAGACGGTGTTCGGTGTAGGAGGCAACGATTTTGATGAGAACATGGTTTAGTCCGGCAAAGAAAATACCTTCGCCGACATTGGATTCCAAAAGGGCCATTTTTTCTCCGTCAGTGAGATTGAAAGTGCGACCGATTAAATCGATGGAGGCGGGTGATTGTTTGAGGAGTATTTGCATGGCGGAGTTGGAAATCATGGCTTTGCCCCATTTTGATCCTAGGAAGTCTTCGACGTCTTGGGAGATAGTGGTTACACCAAGGTAATATTTACGAGAGCGTTTGGTGAGATTGTGCAAGAAACGCGCGGAATCTTCGTATTGCATGAGGTTCCAGGCTTCGTCGATAACCATGATCCGGCGTTTGAGGTTGGTGCGGATTTTGGTCCAGATAAAGTTGGTGATAACATACATGGCGATAGGGCGCAGGGCTTCTTCCAGATCGCGGACAGAAAAAACGATAAAATTGGCTTTGAGATCAATATTGGTAGGGTTGTTGAGCAAACCGGAGTAGCTGCCTTCGGTGTATTTTTGAAGACGACGGGCCATGGATTCGCCACCGTGCATGTTGATCAGAATGCTGTATAAATCTGACAAAAGCGGAGCGGGGTTTTTGTGGCTGGCGGGGTCTTCGGTAATATCTTTGAGGGCATAGGTTTCTTTGATGGCTTTATCCATGATGGCGCTTTCTTCCGGAGTGAGTTGACCAAGCATGATGTTCATAATACCAGAGATAGTGATAATAGCTGTTCTTAGTGCATTTTCTTCGTCACCTTCAGAAGTGGCGGGTAGTTCGAGAGGATTGATTTTGCGATCGGAGTTGATGGAGATGGGGATATAAGTGCCGCCGACGGCTTCACAAAGATTTTGGTATTCATTTTCCGGGTCGATAATGATGATGTCGGTACCAAGCATGAGATAACGCAAACATTCTAGTTTGACGGTATAACTTTTACCGGCACCGGAAGTAGCGAAGATAGTGCAATTGGGGTTGGCGAGGTCGAAACGGTCAAAGATGACCAGGGACTGGTTATGACCATTGAAGCCGTAAAAGATACCGTTATCCGAGGTTAGATCGACGGAGGTAAAAGGGAAGGAAGTGGAGATGGCGTCGGTATCTAGATTGCGGGTAATATTGAGTTCGTCATTGTTGAGCGGCAGGGTGCTGTTGAAACCTTGTTCTTGTTGGAGGGTGGCGTTTTTGGTGTAGATCAAGGAACCACCAAGAACGGTTTCGAGGTGGTCGATATTGGTTTTTAATTCTTTTTCACTGTCGGCGTAGACGGTAAAATATAATCCGTAAAGAAAGAGTTTTTCGCTACCTTGTTGGATGCGGTAACGAAGTTCTTCAGCGTCTTGGATGGCAGTTTCCAGTTTGGGGTCGGAAACTTCACCTTTTTCTCGGCCGATGGCGTAGGTAGCTTGCATGCGACCAACACGGTTACGCAAATCTTCCAAAACGGCTTTGGATTCTTGAGGATAGATGAACATACTTATATCCATGGTGGCGTCGTAGGAAATGATCGGGGAAAGCCAGTTGGTGTTGAGGAAGCGAGGATAGGTAAAGACAAAAAGGCTCTGGACATAGCTTTCATTGATGATGAGGTAATTGGGGGTGATGCGGAAAGCGGAGGGGGCCACGATATCTTTGAGAGAAATCATGCCTTCTTCAAAAACACGTCGGGCTTCGGTTAAGCGTTTACGCTCTTCTTCCAGACGTTTTTTTTCATCGATGGCTTTTTGTTTGGCCGGGTCGAGAGGTTTAGATTTAAAAATATCGAAGATGCCCATAATATTATTCTTATATTTTTAGTTATTTTGATAATGTTTTAAACTCTTATAAACTCTTTAAAACCCTTAGAAACTCTTGTAAACTCTGACAAACTATATTATATTTCCAGTTTTTAAGCGTTTTTAAGTGTTACAGCCTTTTATTCTGTTTTTACGCTGCTGACGATGTCGGAAGTGAGGGAATCAACTTTGAATAATTTTTGGTGGCGGGAAGTAAGGGGGTTGAAGTGAACATACATGAGTTCGGAGATTTCTTGGGTGGTTAGAGCGATGGCGCGTAGTCCCATTGAGCCTAAACCGGCGGCAATTAGATTAATTCGTTCGTTGATTTTTTCTCTGGCGAGTTGAAAGTCTTTTTCTTTGACGACGATTTCGTCTTTGGCCGGGAAAAGTTTTTGCCAAAAACCTTTGGTGGCGGTATCCGGAGGATAATAGGAAACGATGATGTAAAACTTTTTTTCCATAATATTAGTAACTTGCATGAGGCGTTGGATAAAAGAAATGTATTCGGTCATTTGAATACGCAAAAGATCGTTGGGTTGTTTGTTTTCCAAGTCTTTGAGTTTGGCGATGTATTCAGAAAGGTCGAGTTTTTTGGATTGAACGACGATTTGGATCGGAAAAGACAAGGAATTGAGGAAGTTTTGGTATTGATAGATGATGGCATTTTGTTCTTGGTCGGATTTGAGGTCAAAGTTGATGGCGGAAGTAAGTAGGATGCTGCGCAAACTGTCATCTTTGAGAATGACATAACCATCACGTATTTCCTTGAATGGTAAATATTGTTGGGTTGATGATTTGGGATTTGATTTTCTTTTTCTTAGTGGTTGTTTCATATAGAAAATAATTTTATAATTTTCAATTTCTAATAAATTTTCAAGGCACAATTTCCAATTATTAACTTCGTTTGGAAATTGAAAATTGGAAATTGTTAGCGTTGCTGTCTTAAGATTTCGGCAATGGCGTCTTTTTTGTTTTGGTTTTCTTGGGCGGTGATTTCAGTGGGAGTAAGCGGAGTGGAAGGTTTTTTGGTAAAAATATTTTTAAGGAAACTGCCAACGGCGTTGTTTGCGGGTTGAACTTGGGGAGTGAGAGCGGCAGGAAGTGAAGAAGTGGTTGGAGAAGTTTGATTATTCTTTTGTTGGTCAAGTAAAACCTGTTTGACTGAGTCTTCTTGAGCTAAATCGGACATTGTGGAACGAATATCTTTTTGGGGTTCGATTTGAGTGTCGAGAACCAGAGAAAGTTGTTGAAGTTGGGATTTGATTTCTTCGGGGTGTTTGATGGCTTCTTTTTCCTGAGCTTTTTCAGAGGAAGTGGCTTGAGAGCTAAGTTCGAGGACGGGCGGGGGGAGGGGTTGCCAGGTAAGAACTTTTGGTCCGGCCAGGAAAAGAACGAGGTTGAGGACAAATTTGGAAAATGGTTGTTCATTGACTGGGACAAAAGCAAAAGCGAGAGCTAAAAGACCGATGGGAATTGAGATGGCATAAAATAGATTGCCGGCGCCAAATTGGAGATAAACCATATAAATACCGGCGGCGGCGAAGAGTAAATACAAAAATTGCTCGAGGGTCAGAGGACCGATGATTTGGTCAGGCATTTTGATGTTTTGGGGAACTTTGTATTGAAGCATGGAAATTGAATTAATTAAAGATAGTTAATTTGCGAGCTGTATTTTCGTAGTTATTGTCGATTTTTTTGAGACGATCGAGTATTTCCTGAGTATGTTTATCTTCTAATTTGCCATTGGTACCAAATAAAAATTCTTTACGCATAGCATTTATTCTATTGGTCAATTCTTCATTTCCAAAGAAGGTCTTGATATATTCTTCGTCGGCAGCCTTGGAGGAGACAATAGCTTTGATTTTTTCTTCTGTGTCTTTACCTTTTTGAACTTCGGAAGTTATATCTTTGTGGCCGTGATTGACTGATAATTCGTTGGCGATTTGGCCAGTATTATTGAGAATAATTTGTTGATAATTATCGGCTGTAAATCCGGGAGCACTTCCTTTTTCATAATCAAATTTAACATTTTGATTACTTTGGATATATTTATTTAAATTGTCTCGGGAGTTGTAAAATTGATTAACGGATTGATTAAGAATTAAGTTGTCTAGTGACTTGGTCAATATTTCTCCGCCGGAGTTGCGAGGCAAGGTATTGATTTGGTTGTAAATATTGGTTAGATTGTGTTGTTTGGCCAAATTGGCAGCACTCTGAAGATGCGATTTGATGGCTGTTTGATCAGTTGCGGTATTGGCTTGATTGAGTTCGTTTTTGATTTGTTCGATAACATTTAGGGGTGTATTTTGATAGACACTAATTATATTTTTTGTTTCGGCGTTGATCTTGTTGTCTATTTCGTTTTTAAAATGATCAGCTAATTTCCCGATATTATCGATAGGATTTGACTTTCCGGCTTCCTTATTATAATTGGCAAATTCGGATTTGATATTATCATTGGCGGCTTTGATTTGGTCGTCGGAAAATAGTTTATTTCCGCTGGTGTCTTTTAGGTCGTTAATTTTTGTGCCTTTAGCGACTTCAGCAATTTGAGCTTCATCTAAACCGAGGTTTTTCGGATTGGAAAGAAAATCTTTTATTCTATCTGAACTTGGTTTTGCCCCAGTGTCGTATTGAACGTTGCCGTATTGATCCCAGAAGAATCCGTCATCATGAAGTTTTTTTAGTGCTTTTGTAGCTAATTCTTTTTGGGCAGGATCGAGGGCGTTATTTTGAAGAATATCCAGGGCACTGACTGCATTGAGCATATCTTCATGGATATCGGCTGGAGGAGGAGCGCCTTTGAGTAGTTTTTCAAAACCAGGTCTTTGTTTGATGTCATCAATGAAACTAAGGATTGCTTCGGCGGAACCTTTTTTAACAAAAGTATCTTGAGTATCACGAGAAACCAGAGTGGAGCCGATTGCTTTGGCATTTTTTTTGTAGTCACCCTTGTTAAGGACGGCACCAAGCATGTTGAGGCGGTCAACTTTTCCTTTATCGTTTTCGGCAATTTTTTTGTCGGCAGAAAAGGCAGCAAGAAATTTACCAACGGGAGATTTGGCGACAGCGGTTTGGACTTGTACTCCAGCGGATGTATTAGTTAATCCCCATTTTCCCCAGTCTTTTCCTTCTTTGTATATTCTACTGAAACCATCAATAATACTTTTTCCGATTCCGCCGATTTGAAAAGGTAGATAGACGGCGGATGCTAAAATTGTGATGCCCGCAATCCAATTAACCATGCCATAGAATGATTTGGTCATAACACTTGGCGAAGCTTCAACGGGAGCGGCATGTGCGATGTCGATTAGGGGAAGAAGATGTTTGATTATTTCCATAGATTAAAATTATTTGATAGTGACAATATTATCGTTAGTAAATAGGGTGGCCAAACCGAGAAGAAAGTAGATGGCGGGGGCGAGAAATACCCATTGAAAAAATTCTCCGATTAGTTTTTCGCCGTGTTGCTTGGTGGGAGGGAAAAAATATAAAACAATGAGGATAGGCATGAGAGCGATCAAAATAAAAATGACAATTTGTCTGGCTAAACTGAGAAGAGCCAAAAAGGCGAGAATAAGAGCGGGGATGATCAGGATTAAAAATTCAAGAAGTAAAACAACTATGCCAATAATTGGTCCCGCACCAGGTACGGCGAGTATTAATATCCAACCGCCAATAAAGGAAACGCCAATAAGTGAGTTGATAAAATTGACATTTTGATGCAGGGTAGGAAGAGCAATTTTAACACCGCCGATAATCACGGGAGCATTATCTACTATCAATGGTTTAAATTCTATGCCAGTGGTTACTTGCATAAGTTGAGCAGCTAGACCGATATCGCTTTTATATATTTCTTGAATACCCATGACAAGTAAGTCGGAAAAATCGAGTAATAATTTGCAAAATAAGAAACTGAGATTGGCCAGGACTATACTGATAATAAAATTTGGTAAGGTTTTTTTGATTTCGTAAGTTTCGATGTTGATGCGTAGAGCATTGGCAAAGGCTAAAATAATTAAGAAAAAGACAGCGAGAATATTAACTACATAAATTGACATTTGCCAAGCATTGTATAAGATTTCGCTGTTAATATTTGTATGAATGCTAACTTCAAGAGCATAGACGGAAAGGGCGATTAAACAATAGGCTAGCAAAGTCGGAATAGCAATGACTATTCCCATAGCGCTTGCTAATGGGTCGATGGCAATATTTCCAACAAATTGAACTATATAGTCTTTAAATGTATCTATCCAACCGGTAGCCAAAAAACCAATTGGGGAAGCTATTGAATGTAAAATTGAATGATCCATTGGTGTAAATTGTCAGATAATAATATATTGATAAATAATTTAATATTAGGCGATTTTTTCGACTTTCATTTTGCGTATGGTGTCGTTCAAGTCGACTAGGTTAATATTGGGGGTAGGAGAAGGAGGTGTGGGATTGGTAATTCTTTCGGTGGAAGTATTATTGACAAAGTTGTTGTAAGTATTTGTGGTTGTAGTATTGATGGAGTGGGCAGTTTCATGAGAAGAACCGGAAGAAGTGCTAGTGGTTTGGGTTTCTTTGATTTGGACAAGTTTATCGAGAGTGTTATTTACGTAGGTGATATTGTCAGGGTTTTTATTGACGGTGTTGACTAAATTGGTAATTCTTTGATCACCATTGGCAGTTTGGAGAGCAGATTGGATGTTATTTTGGCTGAGAAAGTTACTGACTTGTTTGATCTGGGTGGAGTTTAGTTTGGTGTCGTGGGCGATACTGGTAGCTTGCGATTTGGCGGCATCATTAAATTTTTGGTTATACGATTTGGCTAATTCGCCCAGAGTAACGGTGTTGTTGGCGGAAACTTGTTTTTTATCCAAATATTGGCCGAGGTTATTTTGGGAAAGATCAATTGTGTTGTTGAGATTGGCATTGAAACTTGGATGAGTGGCAAGGGTTTCTTCGATTTTATCGGGTGGAGTTTTTTGGAGAATTTTTAATTGTTCGGGGGTAAAAGAATTGGATTTGATCAAGTCTTGTCCATAAACGCCAAAAGAGTTGAGGGAAGGTGAGATGCTGGAAGAGAGGTTTCCGGCGGCGGCACCGATAACATCATTAGCGTAGGTTGGAGAAGAGGTGGTTGATGAGGAAGCTCCGGGATTGTCGAAAAATGCTTGCTGTGCTTTGATTTTGTTTTTGAATCCTTTGACTGTATTGGCAAATCTGAGACCCTCTTGGTACATTTTTTCGTTGGCTTGATTGTTTGGTTGTGGTCGATATTGTTCGAAAGCTTGAGCAGTGTTGACGGTAGCTTGAGCTCCTTGTTTCCAAAATGATTTTGGTTGATCAGTTGATGAATCTCCTTGAATTTTGCCGGAAAAATCTTGATTGGGGGTATATGATCGGTTTTTATTGGCGAGAGCCTGAACATAGGATTTACTTTGAGTATTGCTGGTATTGGCAATCATACCGCCAAGTCCGGTGCCAGTTTTGGAACTAAGATTGGTAGCTAAGTTGTTGATGTTGGATGAGCCACGGTTACCAAACAAACCACCAAGCAGGTTTCCTCCTTGAGACATGGCGTTGTACATGAGCATATTGGAAACCATATTACCGCCGGCGCCGGAAAGAGAAAGAGGAATCATAAGGGCAGTAAATAAGACAAATATTCCGGAGATATAACCAATCATGGCGTAAAGTAAAGTTCCTCCGGTGCTTTGATTAGCTTCAGTAGTATTGGTTAGTATTTGTTTGATGGTTTCTTTGTTTTCAGGAAGAAAGAGGGTAGAAATGCCGAGAATGAAAAAGATGAGTGGAATAATAAAAATCCATGACAGGTATTGTCCGAGCCATTTTTGGCCGATGCCTTTGGTGGGAGGAAAGGAAAGAAGAATGATAGCTAAAGGAGCGAGAATGACAAGAATGTAGAGTATTATTTGGCGAGCAATCATGATGAAGGCGAGAGCGATACAGACCAAGGAGGGAATTAGCAAAAATAGAGCGATTACTGCTAGTTCGATAATGAGGATAATTTGTTGAATGTCGCCACCGTCGCCAAGTTTGTTTAGTTGAGTGATAATACCTCCCCAACTGGCGGCGGAAGTTGAATTGTTTGGGTTGAGGGCGAAAATTTTAAGGATCGAATCTAAAACTTTTGTTTTGTCGGGGGTGAAATCCAATCCAGTGGTGCGTTGTAGAATAGTTTGGATGATTGATGAGTTACTACCGGTGGTAAAAAGAGTATTAATTTCGTGATTTAGAAGTCCGGAAAAATCAATTAGAGCTTTGGAAATCAGGAGACTAAAATTGGCTAGTACGAAGCCGACGATGAGAGAGGGAAGAGTTTTTTTAATTGCATAGGTTTCCAGATTGATCCGAAGGGTATTGGCAAAGGCGATAGCTAATAAAATAAATATTGCCAAGATATTTACAAAAAAGATTGAGTATGACCATCCTTGGGTAAGACGTCCATTGGATAAATCGAGATTGAGTTTAGTAGAAGAATCAATAATATCGATGGTAAGTCGATTGAGTGTGTCGGTGATACCGATCAAAGTAAGAATAACATTGGAAAGAGTTTGATGTAGGCTGTCCAACTGAAGATTGCTGTTGGGGAAAAAGTAACCAATAGCTGTTTTAACGATATCGTTGTCAGCGGCCCAAACACCAATTGGTTGCAAAAATAATCTGTAGAATAGAAAGGTCATATTTTTGTTTTTGTTTATAGAAAATCATAATATTGTAACAAATTTTGTTTGTTTTTGTCAAGTTTTCTTTTTTTATTTGCGAGACAGCTTGTTTTTAAAGAAGATTATATTTTAGCAGTGGGGAATAAAATTTGTAAAGGGTATTGTGCAAAAAAAATATATATAAAAAAACCTTCAGATACTTTGAAGGTTTTTAAAATTGAAAGATGTTTTTTCTTACTTTATTCTTTGGAGAACAAATTTGATGATTAGATTGGCGGAGAGAATGATGACTAAACCAATAACTGACCAGGTGATCGAGGAAATAGCTTTTTTGCCTTGCTCGGGGTTTCCGGCGGCGGTGATATATTGGTATCCTCCAAAGATGGCAAAGCCAACAGCAACTAAACCGGCGAGAGTGGTGGCAGTGTTGATTACGGTAGTTAGTAGTTTGTATAAATCGGTGTCAGCGTTTTGAAAGGGGTTTAGTTTTTTTAGTTCTTCGGAAAAATTGAAGGCTAGAAAAGTAATCCAATTAAGCATAAAAATTGAGCGTGTGGATTATGATCCTTGGATAAGACTATTGGTTAATCCTGATTTGAAAACTACTCGTTGAACGGTAACGACAATAGCGTAGGCAGCAAAAATAACAACTAGACCAATAACGGCATTGAGAAGAGTGCGAACCGCTTTTTTGGTAGTTTCTTCATTACCACCGGAGGTAATGTAGTTGAAACCGCCGATGATTAAATAGACAACAGCTACTAGGCCGGCTGCACCTAAAATATAGTTGATAATTGTAAAGGCGAGATTTTCGACATTAGTTTTAACTTGTTGATTAATTGATGAATCAAAAGCAAAAACGTGGGCATAGTAAAATGCAGTAGCATAGAGGGTGGTCAGACCGGCTGATAGCCGAGCAATTTTTTTGTCCATAGAACTCCTAAAAATTTTATTTTAAATAATGCTAGATAATAATATATCTTAATAAAAGGAAAAATACAAATGTGTTTACTGGGGATTAAATATTGATACCTAGCCGTTGAACGATGGTGGTTTTGATGGCGTAGGCGGCAAGGACGATAACTAGACCGATAACAGCATAGGTGATAGTTTTTTGAGCTTTTTTGGAGGCTTCTTCGTTTCCCTGCGAGCTCATATATTGATAACCACCCAAAATAATGAAAACGACAGCAACAATACCAGCGATGTATAAAAGATAATTAACGATAGTCCAGATCAGGCTTTCGATGTTGTCAAAAGGGAGGGGGGTGGGAATATCATTTTCATCAGCGGCGAAAGCGGAGGAAATAAGTAAATTAAACATTGTTTTTGGTTAATAATAATTTTGTTATTGGCCAACTTTGAGGACAGATTTGACAGTATTGATAATAAGGGCGGCAGCGAGGACGATAACTAAGCCGATGACAGAATTGGTAATGGTTTTTTGACCAGCCTTGATTTTTTCATCGTTGCCACTGGAAGTAAGATATTGGTAGCCGCCGTAGATTAGGAAGGCAACGCTGATAATGCCGGCAAAACTATAAGCGAAAATAAAAAAGGCAAAAATGAGATCATAAATGTTGTCGAATTTTTTGAGAGGATTGAGGTCATCCATCCAAGTGGTGAGTTGACCCAAAATATCATCTTCAGCAAAATAAGAGATTGATTGGAAAATAATTTGAGGTAGCATGTTGAAAATTATTTTTTAAATTAAAGATTAAAAATTTATTTTATGTCGTCTACTTTGATGCCGGTGAATTTTTCCAAGAAGGTGGTAACGATTATATAAGCAGTGAGAGTGACCACGAAACCGATAATGGCCCACATAAGAGAATTTTTGGCTTTAGTGGCTTGTTCTTGATTGCCACCGGAGTAGATGAGTTTAAGTCCGCTAATAATAATGAATAAGACAGCAACGAGTGCTCCGAGACCGATTAGGTTGCTGGCAATATCCATAACAAAACCGAGAACGGCCTCAAAAGTAACATCTTTGGCGGCCATACCAAAGTCGTGACCGAAAAGTATGAGATGATCAGCGATAATAGTTGTAGGAAAAAACATATGAAAAAAATTATTTTACGTCTACTTTGAGCCAGACTTTAATAGATTGAATAATCACCACGCCAGCCAAGGCAACAATGAAACCTAAGACAGCATTGAATATGGCTTTTTTGCCGTTTTTGACTTGTTCTTCGTTGCCACTGGAAGTTACAAGAATATAACCACCGTAAATAATGTAACCGACAGCCAGAAAGCCAGCAATAGACAAGAGAAAACTAATAGTATTGAGGATGTAAGGAGCAATCATACCAAAAAGACTTTCGTCTCCATTCCAGTCTTCGGTTTTGGTAAGATTGGGTAGGTATTCTTCAGCTTGAGTGGTGATGGGAAAGAGAAAATAAGATAAAATGAAAAATTTGATGTATGACATGGATTATTTTTTGAATTAATTATGTGGCGGGAGGTATTGGGGCAGGAAATCCATCACTACTACACTACCTGATAGGACGTTGTTGCTTGGGAAAGAAGAACCAGTTGAGCTATTGCTGGTAGTGCTAGTAGCGGTGGGTTTGGGGTTGGTGATAATTTGGGGGGAGATAATGCGCAAGACGGTGTAGGCCAAAACAAGGAGAGCTAGACTGACTAAAGCGGAGATAATGGTATTTTTACCTTTATTGATCATCTCGGGGTTGCCGGAGGAAATGATCATGGTGTAACCGCCATAGACGATCATAATAATTGAAATGCCGGTGATCAACCAAATGGAAAAAATATAGAAATCTTTGATGTATTCACTTAGACTGCTATATTTATTATCTTCACTTCCGGGAATAGTAGCACGAACTTCGACCGAATCATCTGCGGCAATAATAGTCAGTGCAGTTGAACTGAGATTGTTGGTTGTTGCTTGGGTATATTGTGGTTTAAACCACAATATGTTGGTGGCAAACAAAAAGAACAAGAAAAATGATTTTATAAGTTTTGGTTGAAACATTATTTATTGGTTTTAGCATTGATCATTAAGGCGGTAATATCATTTTGAGCTTTATTGAGAGCTTGTTCGGAATCAATATTGTTGGTAGAGACATCGGTAATCATTTGGTTGATGATGTTGTCAACTTTGGTGCCGTCGATTTTGTAAAAAGATTGGGCGTAGTAGGCTTGATTATCAAAAACGTTACTGGATTTTTTGGCGTCTTGGCGGATGGAGGTGGGTTTTTCAGTTCTTTGGATATATAGACCATTTTCGGCAACATATTTGATAAAATCCCAAGCCCAAACGGCATTTGAACTTTGACGACTGACCGTTTCTCCCCAGTAGTTGGCGTAAGAAATAGGGTCATCAGTGTCATAGATTTGAGGTAGGCGACTGATTTTAAATTCGACAGTTGGATCTTTGAATTTTTCTATAACTGGTTTTTGGTATGCATAGTTGATAGTCATAGCGGCATATCCTTTTTCGAAGGCTTCAAGTGATCCCATCATGCTTTGATTCCAACAAAAGTTTTCACTATCTGGGTTGGCAAAGCTAGTGTAAAAATTGAGGGATTTTAGGCCGGGATAAAATGTTTCACCAGTAGGAGTTTTGGTAGGTAGAGCAAAACTGGCATTGGAATTGTCGGGAGAAGTCATAGTGGTATTGTTTTGTAGCATGAGTGCATAGAGAATATCGGAGGCGCGATTGATATTATTGGCCGTACCTAGAGTAATCCCGGAAGAAAGGATTGAATTTCCACTGGTGCGACTGAGTTTACGACTATATTCAGTTAATTGGGTCCATGTGGTGGGTGGTGAATAATAGTCATTTTTTTCGAGGATTTTTTTGTTGTAGTATAGGGCCAGAGTATCAACGGAGAAGGGAATAGCATAAATATTGTCATTGGCGACAAAGTCATTGGCAGCAACGTCGACAAACATATCTTTGTATTGGTCGATAGTGATAATTTCTGTCGGAGCTGGTTCGATGAGTTGGGAATGTTTGGGCAGCCAATCGTTGTGTATCTGAAAAATATCCGGGCCTTGATTGGCGGCTAGAGCTTGAATAAGAGTATCTTCATAGTTATTGTAATCCATTTTTTTGTATTCAAAATTGATTTTTGTTTTGGACAATTGTTCGTATTTTTGTTGATAAGCTTCAAAGATTGGTTTCATAGTGTCGCTATCATCAAAGAGTCGCCAGATGGTCAAGGTGACATCGGTAGGACAGGGTTGGCCTTTTTCCACTCCCGGACAAACTGATAATTCTTCGTTTATTTCTGGGCCGCAACCACTGACGGAAAAAATAATGGCAAGAGTGGTGATGGTTATAAGAGATTTTTGAATGAAAGATGAAAGTTGACTAGACATTTTGTTGAATTATTTTGATAAAGAAAAAGTGATTTGATTTATATTTTTAATTTTTTTAAGTATTTTTTGAATTCGGGGCCGATTTCCGGATGGGAGAGGGCAAATTCGGTGACGGTTTTTAAGTATTCAAGTTTATTGCCACAGTCATAATAAATAGCTCTGGCTAGTTCGAGAGCGTAACAGGTTTTTTTGCGTTCGAGTAGGATGTTGATGGCATCGATATAATTTAATTCGCGAGGGGTATTTTCTTGGCTGTGGCGAAACATAGCTTCTTCCAAAGCGTCGAAATATTCCGGTTCAAATAGATAACCACTAATAACGGCATAATCGGATTTGATGCGATTTGGTCCGGGTTTTTCTATGATTTGATTTATTTTTAGGAGATGAGAATCAATTTTTTTACCGACAGCGTAGCCATAGCGAGAATAATCTTCAGGTTTATTTTTTCTAAGCGATCCCAAAATACAGGAAGCAGGGTGATTATTATAGGCGGAGATAAGTTGTTGGCAGCGATTGGGTTGAGCGACCATAATATCGTCGGCCCAGAGTACCAAAAATGGTTCATTACCAATTACTTTGCGAGCATTCCAGATCGGGGTGGCGTTGCCCAAGGGTCCTTTTTGGCGGATATAATAGAAATTTGCAAGATTGGCGATATGACGTATTTCTTCCAGTTCGTTGTATTTGCCTGATTCTTCCAGCCTTTTTTCCAATTCAAATGGATAATCAAAATGATCTTCTATGGTTCGTTTTTGCCAGCCGGTGACGATGACAATATCGGTAATTCCGGCAGAGACGGCTTCCTCAACGACATATTGAATAATTGGTTTATCAACGATTGGCATCATTTCTTTAGGGCTGGCTTTGGTGGCGGGCAGAAAACGGGTGCCGTAGCCGGCGGCGGGAATGATGGCTTTGGTTATTTTATTTTTTTTAGTCATGTAGGTTGTGATATTGGCAAAAGAATAAAAAGATCGAAACATGATTGGAAATTGAGCATTGAAAATTTGTATTTGTGGGTAAGGGGTTTATTGTAAGTTATTTTGGCGTTGTTTGTAAATTATCTTTTTGCACAAAAATAACTAATACATCGGATATTAGTGTAAAATTTTATACTAGAAGTGAACGAAAAGGCTCACGATTGAATTATAATGTTTTAATTTTGAGAGTTTTGGTTTGGGCGGACTTGGTTTTGGGAACACAGATGGTTAGCATGCCATCTTTGAAAGTAGCAGCGGCTTTTTCGGAGTCTACTTGGGTAGGGAAATCGATTTTGCGAGAAAAAGATCCCCAGTAACATTCCTGGAGGAGAAAGTTTTTTTTGTCATCATCGACATCTCTCTGGCGGCGACCTTTGATGAGGAGATAGTCGTCGTTTAGTTCGATTTCGATGTCATCGACGGCTACTCCGGCGGCCGGAGCAATAATGTAGTAACTATTATCTTTTTCGAACATGTCAACGATCAAGTGGCCTTCATTGTTTTCATCTTCGGGATTGGGAGTGGTGTTTTCGCTCGATGAATTGAGATTGAAACTAGCCGGAAAAAATTTACTAAATGGGTTGAATGTTTTTTGATTTTTGGTTGAGTTGTTCATACTATTTTCTCCAATTTATTTCATTATATATATGGTGTTTCCAAAAAGTCAAAAATGAAGATATATGATAAAAAATAGCGGTCAATTTATCGATTGATAATTTTTCAATTTACAAAATAATAATAGTTTGTTATAATATTTAGATTTTAATGAAAATAAAACTTCAGTTAAAAATAAAAAAACAAAGTGAGGAATAAGTCGATGGGAAATAAAAAAAATAGTTGGTTTGTATGGTCGGCTAGATTATTGAGTATTTTTTTGTTGTTGTTGGTGATGGTAGTTGGGATGTTGGCTTTTGGTTATGCCCAAGATAGTGCCAAAATAAGAGTGAGTCATGTGGATGATGAACAATTTCAAATAGAAGCGGATAGTGGCATGATAATGTCGGTAATTGATGGTGATGCTGAAAAACAGACAAAAGATAAAATCGCGATTAAGAGTGGACAAAATATTTTGTCTTATATTTCTGAGGTAAAAAAATCAGAGACTTGGTTTTGGATGGTGGCTGGAAAGGTAAAAATGACAGTGCCGGAAGGAACAAAAGTGGAAGCAACAGTGCGTACCAGTGCTGATAATCAGCAGTGGAGCGATTGGCAAGATCTGGATTTGGCGGTTTTACCTGATGACAGTGGGGTGTATATGTCGGAAGCTCCAGTTTTATTGAATCAAAAGGCTTTGTATGCGCAGTATTCTTTGGTTTTGAAAACAGACAATAGTCGGATTTCTCCCCAAGTGGACGAAGTGAAATTAACTTTTTTGGATCCTGATGATAAATTGGCTTTTGTAAAAAAAGGATGGAAATGGGTGGTGGGTAAAGCGACGGGAAGGGAAAATATTAAAGTTGTTACCCGGGCGGAATGGGGAGCGGATGAATCTTTGATGACTTGGAAGGAAATGGAATACGCGCCTGTTCAACAAATAATTGTACATCATACAGCGGGAAGCAATAATTCGCCTTTGGATCCGGCAGCGGTAGTCAGGGGAATATATTATTTCCATGCAGTAGAGAAGGATTGGGGTGATATTGGTTATAATTATTTGGTTGATCAATACGGTAATATTTATGAAGGACGAGAAGGTGGGTTGGGAGTGGTGGGAGCACATGCATTGAGTAATAATTATGGTAGTGTTGGAGTGGCGTTGATTGGTGAATACACATCGGAAGCGCCGGCGGCTAATTCTATTCGCGGATTAATTGATTTGGTGAGTTACATTGGTTATCAGACAGGTTTAGATCTGACGGCGACACATACTTTTCAAGGAAAAAATATTCCGGTGGTGGCTGGTCACCGAGATGTGAATTATACCGAGTGCCCGGGAGAACAACTGTATGGTATGTTGTCTGATGTGGCAAATGCAGCTAAGGCGGGTTTGAGTGATTTGCCGGAGAAGACATATCAAGCAAAATTTATTGGTTTATCGGAAGACAAAGTATCTTTGGAAACGGGGGAAACTAAGTCAGCGGTAGTTCAATACCAAAATAGTGGTACTGCAACTTGGTTAAAAGATAAAGGAGAAATTAGTTTGGTGCCGGTTGATCCTTATCCGAGGAGTAGTGGTTTTGCCAGTAAGGATTGGAAAAGTTCTCAAGAAGTTGGTTTTCCCAGTAGTGGTACAGTGGCGGCGGGAGATAAAGTGTATTTTGATTTGAATTTACAGGGTGGAAAAGAGAGTGGTGATTTTGATGAATGGTTTGCTTTGAAAGGTCCAAACGGAATTATGGAAGGTTCGGAATTTGAAATAAAAATCAGTAATCAATTTCAAGAAAGCAACAATGAAAATATAAATAATAGTGACACAAATGATAATCAAAATTCGAACGACGAAGTGGTAAATAATGACGTTGTCTATGGTGAGAATGATTATCATGCTTTGTGGTTGGGACAATCGGAAAATGTTGAGTTATTTCCGGGAGAAAAAAAAGAGGTATGGATCGAAGTGAAAAATAATGGTGAGGCGGTTTGGAAAAACAATGGGGCAAACGCGGTGCGTTTGGGGACGGCCAATCCGTTGGATCGGGCGAGTGTTTTTTATGATCAAGATTCTTGGTTGGCAAATAATCGGATAAAAATGACACAAAGCCAAGTTGTGCCGGGGGAAAAAGGAAAATTCAAATTTTATATACAGGGCGGTTTGACTCCGGGAGTATATGATGAATATTTCCGATTGGTGGCGGAAAATATGACCTGGATGGAGGACGAAGGAATATTTATTAGGGTTACTATCAAAGAGCCGCAATATACAGCCGAGTTGGGAGAACAAAGTGAAAAAGTAGTGCCGATGTTGGCGGGGCAGAGGGCGAGATTTTGGGTGGAATTTAAAAATACCGGTAATGTGACCTGGAAAAAAGAAGGAAATATCCCGGTGATTTTGGGAACAGATGAAAAGATTGATCGAGAGAGTATTTTTTATACTCCTGGTTTTTGGTTGGCGCCAAATCGAGTGGGGACGATGAAACAATCGACAGTAGAGCCGGGAGATACAGCCAGGTTTGAAATTTTGATGACGGCACCGAGCGAACCCGGAGTGTATAGAGAATATTTTCGACCAGTGGTGGAAAATATGACTTGGGTTGAAGGAACGTCAGTATATTGGGAGATTGAAGTGGAATAAAACAGGAGTTTATTTAAAAAAAATAACCATCGGAAATTTTCGGTGGTTTTTTATGTGCTCTTAATTATAAAATGTTAAAATAAAAGTAAGATTAGTGTAATAGTTTTAATATTATAAATGAAAAAAATTATTATTGAATTGTTGGTGGTAATTATAATGTTAAGTCAGTTTGGAGTTTTACCGGTTGGGGCAGCGGATTATCAAGCGCAATGGTTGGGTCAAAGTGATTATGCTACTTTGACGGCTGGCCAGGAGGAAACGGTGTGGGTAGAATTTAAAAATACTGGTTTGGCGGATTGGTTAAATACCGGAAAGAATGCGGTACATTTGGGGACAGCGCGGGATTTGGATCGTAACAGTGGATTTTTTGATTCAGGAAGTTGGTTGACCAAAAATAGAATAGAAATGCAGCAGAGTATAGTTCATCCGGGTGATACGGCGCGTTTTGAGTTTAAAATCAAGGCGCCCAATGCGGCAAATAACTATAAAGAATATTTTCGATTGGTAGCGGAGAATGTTACTTGGATGAATGATTTGGGGGTTTATTGGGAATGGCGAGTAACGGGTGGGAGTAGTGGTTTTGAAGAAATGTGCGTAGAAAAAGATAGTCAAATTCAATCGGTGTCGGGAACAGGTTGCACTTTGCCTGAGCCTTGGATGTATGATTCACGTTGGTCGACGCAAAGTCCTTATGTCAAAATGTATCCCGGACAGAAAGCGGAAGCTTGGGTAGAATTCGTAAATGATGGACAAGTGGTTTGGAATAAAACCGGGGATTATGCAACTCATTTGGGTACGGCCAATCCGTTGGATAGAAAAAGTATATTTGCCAATACGACGTGGTTGACAAATAATCGGATTGCTATGCAACAGGACAAAGTTGAGCCGGGAGAAACGGCTAAATTTTCTTTTCAACTAGTGGCACCGACGCAAAAAGGAGTATATAAAGAGTATTTTCGTCCGGTGGTGGAAAATGTAAGTTGGTTAAAAGATGAAGGAGTATATTGGACGGTAGAAGTGGTGGATGGAGAAAATGATAATAATAGTGATAATGATAGTGATTTGACGGATGATGATTTGGCAGCCAAATTGGTGGAACAAACTGGTGAAGTGTATTTTGCCGAGGACGATGACAGTAGTATTGAATTGACAGTTAGTTATAAAAATATTGGGCAAGAAACTTGGACTAAATCCAGCCAAAATAAAACGCAGTTGGGAACGATTTTACCAACTGATCGCAATAGTGGTTTTTATACTTCTGATTGGTTGAATACTCACCGAATTGCAATGCAGGAGAGTGAAGTAAAACCGGGTGAGACGGCGAATTTTATTTTTACCGTGAAAAGGAATCAAGTTGAAAGCGGAACACATAAGGAAAATTTTGCTTTATTGATCAATGATCAAATTGTGGCGGGGACGCAGATATTTTGGGAGATGATAATTGGAAGTAGTAGCGGTTGGGTGGAAGTAACGGCAGACGGTTCGTATGACGTGGTGGAAGGAAGTAGCGGAAAGGTTTTGGCTACTTTGAGTAAAGGACAAATTACCCAAGTGAAATATACCGGTGGAAAATATCAGGTGAAATACCAAAATACCAGCACGACAACCAGTGATTATATTCGTTTGGAGGGGGGTAAAAATCGGGTGATGACGGTTTTGTCTTATGAAGATCGGAAGTCGTGGGATAGTAGTATCAATGATAATCAGTTTCGAGACACGATTGAATTGAGATATTCACCCACGAGCCAGGCTTTGTGGGTTATCAATGATTTGTCTTTGGAAAATTATATTGCCGGAGTGGCGGAAACGAGTGATTCTTCGCCGACAGAATTTATCAAAGCTTTGGTGATTGCGGAGCGAACTTATGCAGTTTATCTGGTAAATAATGGCGGCAAGCATCCCAAAGATTTTGTGGATGTATATAATAGTGTAAATGGCAATGGCGATGATCAGGTTTATCGGGGTTATAGTTTTGAGACTAGAAATCAGGGAGTTAAGAGTGCGGTAAACGAGACGGCGGGAATGGTAGTAAAATACAATGGTAAGGTGGCGATTACTCCATATTACTCGCATGCCGATGGTCGGACGAGGAGTTGGGAAGAGGTTTGGGGAAGTAAAAATTATCCCTATTGTGTATCTGTTCCTGATCCATACACGGAAGGGATGAGCTTGTATGGTCATGGGGTGGGAATGAGTGCTTTGGGGGCGGTGAAGTTCGCCGAGAAAGAAAACAAAACTTATGATTGGATTTTGAAATATTATTATACCGGAATTGATATTGCTGATTATGATACGGATAGTATGAGGGTGAGAGTGGGAATATATAAAATATAATTTTTAATTTTCAATTTCTAATTTTCAAACATATTTTGTTAAGATATTCGGATATTATGTTTAAAAATTGAGTTATTGAAAATTGAGTTATTGAAAATTAGGAATTGATTGTATGCGTTTATGGACCAAAATTAGGCGGCGGAAAAAGAAAGGGGCGATGGTAAAAAAAACCGGCTGGCTCGATGGTATTTTTGCGAAAGCAAAAAAAGCGAGTAAAAGGAAAATTCGGCAGGCGGTTCGGACGCAGCAACCGATTGTTAAAACCGGAAAAGGTATAGATTTTCGGATGATGGTGCGTTCGCGAGTTTTTAATTATGTGATTGTGGTGATTGTGATATATATGGCGGTTTTGACCGGTAAAGAAGCGTTGGCAAATTTCTATCAAACTAAACAGTTACAGAAAATTGAGAATGAAAATAACGTGATTAGACAGGATAATCAGGAATTGGCTTACTTGTTGGAGTATTACAAAACGGAGACTTATGCCGAGTTGGAAGCAAGAAAATATTTGAATCTCAAAAAGAAGGGCGAGGAAGTGGCGGTAGTTTCGGGTGATAACCAAAGTGTTGAAAATATGGTCGAGGAAGAGGATAATAAGATAGAGTCTCGTTCCAATCCGAAAAAATGGTGGGATTTTTTGTTTGCGGATATTAGTAAATTGCCGGATTAGATATGAGATAAATTTTCAATTTCCGATTTTCAAATATATTTTGTTGAAATATTCGGAGAATAGATTAAAAATTATCATTGGAAATTGCCAGCAGCAGTTTGGTCACGTGAGGGAAAAATTAATAATTAAAAATTAAGAATTTGGAGAGGTGCAAGAGTGGTTTAATTGGCAGTCCTGGAAAGACTGTGTGCTCCTAAAGGGTACCAAGGGTTCGAATCCCTTCCTCTCCG
>JAEAMF010000505.1_pt1 | contig 46977 bp, 42 predicted proteins | sample 8958721 | NCBI WGS metagenome assembly JAEAMF01 (sample SAMN16933255, study PRJNA681124) | bioreactor sludge metagenome | isolation source: anaerobic bioreactor treating anionic surfactant - SDBS | place: India: Bengaluru | collected 2019-02-28
AAGTCACGCCTGCCAGGCACGAGCTCGGTCAACAAGACGGTTCGGGGCAGGAAGAAAACGCTGCACACTTTTGTGCACGTTTTTGCTAGCAGTTCCACGACGTCGCGGTGGCGCACGGCGGTACGTCGATCGAGGAGCCGCCGGGCCTGCGCAACGGCAGCCTGGGTGCGCTGCACCTGGCCTACGTGCGCGACCCGGACGGCAACAAGCTGTGCGCAGCCTACCGGGTCAAGTAAGCTGCGGCGCCTGCACGCTATCCAGCAGGCGCACCAGCGCGTCGACATCGACCGGCTTGACCAGGTGATGCCGGAAGCCCGCGGCGAAGGCCTCGTCGCGGTCCTGCTGCTGGCCGTAGCCTGTAATGGCCACCAGCACGCTCGCCGCGGTTTCCGGCTGGGCGCGCAGGCGGCGCGCCAGTTCGTGGCCGTCGATCCCGGGCAGGCCGATGTCGAGCAGGCAGACGTCGGGCGCCACCCTCCTGGCGCGCTCCAGCGCCCGCAGCGGCTCGTGCTCGACCACCACCTCGTGGCCGTGGGCCGCCAGCAGCAGGCCGAGCGTCTCGGCGGCATCGACGTTGTCGTCCACCACCAGCACTTTCAAGGCGCCGGCCTTCGCCGCCGGCAGCGGCGCTTGCGGCAGCGGCGCGGGAACGGCCTCGCGCAACAGCGGCAGCGTGATGACGAAGGTGCTGCCCTTGTCCGGTCCCGGGCTCGAACAGCCGACCATCCCGCCATGCAGCTCGACCAGGTTGCGCACCAGCGCCAGGCCGAGACCGAGGCCGCCCTGCGAACGGTCCGACGAGCGCTCGCCCTGCGCAAACAGGTCGAACACCCTGGCGCTCAGCTCGCGGTCCATGCCGATGCCTTCGTCGCGCACGCTGATCACCAGCGCGCCTTTGGCGCCATCCCCCCGCACCTCGGCGCGCAGGTCGATCTCGCGGCCTTCCGGCGTGTACTTGGTGGCGTTGCCGAGCACGTTGGCCACCACCTGCACCAGGCGCGCCTTGTCCCCTTCCACCAGCGCCCATGAGGGCGGCAGGTGCACCGACAAGCGCTGGCGCCTGGCATCGATGGCCGGCCTGACCTGCTCCACCGCCTCCTGCACCACGCCGCGCATGCCGACCTCGACCCGCTCGAGCGTGATCAGGCCGCGCGTCACGCGCGAAACGTCCAGCAGGTCGTCGACCAGGCGCGTCATGTGGCGCACCTGGCGCCCGATGATGTTGCTGCTTTGGCGCACCCGCTCCTCGCCCAGCGTGCCGATGCGCAGCAGCTCGGCGGCGGCGCTGATCGGCGCCAGCGGGTTGCGCAGCTCGTGCGCCAGCATGGCCAGGAATTCGTCCTTGCGGCGGTCGGCCTCGACCAGCTTTTCCTCGGCCAGCTTGCGGTCGGTGATGTCGCGGAAGAAGGAGGCAATGCTGCCGTCCGGCATCGGGTAGGCGCGCACCTCGGTCCAGATGCGCTGGCCGTCCGGGAAGGGATACGAATAGATCGCGGCCGATGCCACCCGGGTGCGCATGACTTCGCGGTACATGCGGCCAAGCTCCATGTCGACCGTGTGCGGGAACACGTCCCAGTGGCTGCGCCCGATGGTCTCTTCCGCCTTCACTCGGCACAGCCGCAGGCCCTCGGCGTTCATCTCGACGATGTTCCAGTCGGCGTCGAACACGGCGAAGCCCTCGGCGATGGTGTCGAAGATGTTGCGGCTGCGGTCGCGTTCGGCGCGCAGCGCGGCCTGGGCGCGCGCGGTCTCGGCCGCCGCCCAGGTACGCTCGGCAACATCGCGCGCCAGTTGCAGGTCGTCGTCGCTCCAGTGGCGCGCAAGCAGGCAATCGATGCCGAGGCAGGCCGTCAGCCGGCCGGATTTGACCAGTGGCACCACCAGCAGCGCACCGATGCGGTCGGCGATGTAGGCGCTGCGGTAGCCCATGGTGCGCACGTCGCGCGCGCTGTCGTGGATGCGCACCACGTCGCCCGCGCGCAGCGCCGCCCCCACCGCGGGACCGAATTCGTCGAGGCTGAAGCTGGGCTGTGTCCATTTGCGGTCGTCGCGCGCCCACCAGCGCGGCACCGAGAAGCGTCCCGTCGTCTCGTTCATTTCGGCGTACACCACCCGGTCCGCGTGCAGCTCGCCGCCCAGCAGCGCGCTGGCGGTGGCGATCACTTCCTCGCTCGAGGCGAGCGGGCGCAGCGCGTCCGACACGGTCAGCTCGAAGGCCGCGCGGCGCTCGCTGGCGACCCGGCGCGTGGTTTCCATCACGGTGCAGAACAGGCCCGCCACCTGGCCGTCGTCGCCGATCAGGGGCGCATGCGAGAAGGTGAAGGTGGCGCGCTCCGGATAGCCGCGCCGCATCACGGTCATCGGCATGTCTTCGAAGTAGACCGGCTTGCCCGACAGGGCGCGGTCGATCAGCGGCACCATGTCCTTCCAGACCTCGGCCCACAGGTCGCAGAAACGTTCGCCGAGCGCGCGCCCGTGCTTCTGCCCGAGCAGCGGCACGTAGGCGTCGTTGTAGAGGAAGATCAGGTCCGGGCCCCAGGCCAGGAACATGGGGAAGGCCGAGTGCAGCACCATGTCCACGGACGTGCGCAGGGCCGGCGGCCATTCCTCCGGCGGACCGAGCGGGGTCTGGCGCCAGTCATGACGGCGGATGCGCATGCGCATGCCGTCGTCCATGGTGTGCGAGGGAGAGGACATGGGCCGATTGTCGCACAGCTTTCTTGCCTGCGATACATTTCTGCAAAACAGGCAAGGCATGCATCACATGTTGCGCGTTACAGCTTGATGAAGTGCTCGCGGTAGTAGCGCAGCTCCTCGATCGACTCATTGATGTCGGCCAGCGCGGTATGCTTCTGGTGCTTCTTGAAGCCGGAGGCGAGTTCGGGCTTCCAGCGGCGGCACAGCTCCTTCAGGGTCGACACGTCCAGGTTACGGTAGTGGAAGAAGGCTTCCAGCTTGGGCATGCCGCGCGCCATGAAGCGGCGGTCCTGGCAGATCGAGTTGCCGCACATCGGCGACTTGTTGGCCGGGACGTACTGTTTCAGGAAGGCGATCAGTTCCAGCTCGGCCTGGGCTTCGGTCACGGTCGAGGCCTTGACGCGGTCGATCAGGCCCGAGCGGCCGTGGGTGCCCTTGTTCCAGTTGTCCATCTTGTCCAGGGTTTCGTCCGACTGGTGGATGGCGAACACCGGGCCTTCGGCAATGATGTTCAGGTCGGCATCGGTGACGACCACCGCCACCTCGATGATGCGGTCGTTGTCCGGGTCCAGGCCGGTCATTTCCATGTCGAGCCAGACCAGGTTGAATTCGTTCGGGCGCACAGGCGCGGCAGCGCCTTCGGTTTGTGTAGCTTGTGACATAATTCTCTCTTTGTTTATTGACGCGCCTAACAATTCCCACCATGGCGGCGTTGCATCGTCTCGCCGTACTAGCGTACTGTCTTCGACGATGCGCCTTGCCCTGGTGGTTTTGTTAGACGCGTTGAGTTTTCGCGTAATCCTGCATTTTCTCACAGGCACAGCATGTCTTCACTCGGGTTTTCGGTTTTGTTCGTCGTATTCTTTGCGCTGACCTTGGGCGTGCGCTTCTGGCTGGCCAACCGGCATATCCGGCATGTGCTGCGCCACCGCGCCAGCGTACCGGCCGAGTTTGCGCCGAAGGTGCCGCTCGCGGCGCACCAGAAGGCAGCCGACTACACGGTGGCCAGGACCAGGCTCGGCATCGCCTCGATGCTGTGGGGCGGCGTGGTGCTGATCGGTTTCACCCTGCTGGGCGGATTGCAGGCCTTGTCGGTTTCGCTGCTGGGCCTCACCGGTCCCGGCATGACGCACCAGATGGCCCTGGTGGTGTCGTTCGCGATCGTCTCCGGCCTGCTCGACCTGCCCTTCGACTGGTACCGCCAGTTCGTGCTGGAACAGCGCTTCGGTTTCAACAAGATGACGCCCGGCCTGTGGATCGCCGACATGTTCAAGGGCCTGCTGGTCGGCGCCGTGATCGGCCTGCCGCTGCTGTGGGTGATCCTGGCGCTGATGGAGCGTAGCGGCGACCTGTGGTGGCTGTGGGCCTGGTGCGTGTGGAGCGGTTTCCAGCTCCTGATGATGGTGCTCTACCCGACCGTGATCGCGCCGCTGTTCAACAAGTTCACCCCGCTCGATGACGCAGCTTTGCGCGAACGCATCGAAGGCCTGATGGCGCGCGTCGGCTTCGCCTCGAAAGGCCTGTTCGTCATGGACGGCAGCAAGCGCAGCGCGCACGGCAACGCCTATTTTTCCGGCTTTGGCAGCAACAAGCGCATCGTCTTCTTCGACACCCTGCTGTCGCGCCTCGAACCGCACGAGATCGAAGCCGTGCTGGCGCACGAACTGGGCCACTTCAAGCTGCGCCACATCGTCAAGCGCATCGTGGTGATGTTCGCGCTGTCGCTGGCATTCCTGGCCCTGCTGGGCTACCTGAAGAACCAGGCCTGGTTCTACACCGGTCTGGGCGTGCTGCCGATGATGAACGCATCGAACGACGGCATGGCCCTGATCCTGTTCGCGCTGGTGCTGCCGGTGTTCACCTTCGTGCTCTCGCCGCTCAGCTCCATCACCTCGCGCAAGCACGAGTTCGAGGCGGACGCCTTCGCCGCCAAGCACACCGATAGCAGCCACCTGGTGTCGGCCCTGGTCAAGATGTACGAGGACAACGCCTCGACCCTGACGCCGGACCCGCTGTATTCAAGCTTCTACGATTCGCACCCGCCGGCTTCGGTGCGGGTGAAACACCTGACCATGGCGGCCGCATGAAGCTGATTGACCAACACTGCACTCACGGCGCGGCGGCGCTGGACCCGGCCACGATTCAGACGCGCCTGCGCGATGTGCCCGAATGGCAGGCCATCGACGGCACGATTGCGCGCGCGTTCACGTTTGCAAACTACCGCGCCACCATCGATTTCGTGAACGCGATAGCAGCCATGGCCGAAGCGCAGAACCACCATCCGGAGATGACGGTCGGCTACCGCCGCTGCACGGTGGCGTACACCACCCACTCGGCCGGCGGCGCGCTGAGCGACAACGATTTTATTTGCGCCGCCCGGGCGGACGCCATCTACGTGCAAGGCCCGAGCGCATGAGCGAACTGACCGGCACCATCATCGCGGCCCACGGCCGCCATTACCTGGCCGATGCGAACGGCGAGAAGCTGCAATGCGTCACGCGCGGCAAGAAGACCAATGTGGCGGTGGGCGACGTCGTGATTCTCAAGCGCACGTCAAACGACCAGGCCGTGATCGAGAAGATCGCCGACCGCACTACCCTGCTCTACCGCTCGGACCAGTACAAGTCGAAGTTGCTGGCCGCGAACATCTCGCGCCTGTTCATCGTCGTCGCCACCGAGCCGAGCTTCGCCGACGACCTGGTCTCGCGCTCGCTGGTGGCGGCCGAGGCGGCCGGCATCGAGGCCCACATCATCCTGAACAAGGTCGACGTGGAGCCGCCGCTGGCCCGCGCCCGCGAGCGCGCCGGCCTGTATGCCTCGCTCGGCTATCCGGTGCACGAATTGTCGGCCCGCGAACGGCCCGAGCACGCGGTCGAGACCCTGATGCCCCTGCTGAGCGGCCAGTCGTCGATTTTCATCGGCCAGTCGGGCATGGGCAAGTCGTCCCTGATCAACCTCCTGGTGCCGGACGCCGACATCGCCGTGCGCGAGATCTCGGAAGCCCTGGACACCGGCAAGCACACCACCACCTTCACGCGCCTGTACTGGCTGCCGGGCGGCGCCTCGATCATCGATTCGCCGGGCTTCCAGGAATTCGGGCTGTACCACCTGACCGAAGGCATGCTGGAACGCGCCTTCGTCGAGTTCAAGCCCTACCTGGGCGGCTGCAAGTACTACAATTGCCGCCACCTGGCCGAGCCGCAATGCGCGGTGCTGGGCGCGGTCGGGGAAGGCAGGATCGCGAAGATGCGCCACGAGCTGTATGCGCAGCTGCTGCACGAATCATCGCAGACCCTGTACTGACCGGGAACGGGATGCCCTTGTAGGGTGGGCGGGTTTCCCGCCCACGCGTTCAAACAGTACAAGATCTGCCTGTGCGGTTTAGCTACCACCGCGTGGGCGGCGAAGCCGCCCACCCTACAAAAACCGGGACTTTCCCTAACGTCAAATAAAAACCCTTATAATTCAAGGGATAACACTCAAGCAAAGACGATATGCCAGTCGCAAAGCCCATCAAGCATTTCCTGCAGTTCTCCGACTTCAGCGCGGACGAATTCGAATACGTCATCGAGCGCGCCAAGGTCATCAAGCGCAAGTTCAAGGCCTACGAGGTCTACCACCCGCTGGTCGACCGCACCCTGGTGATGGTGTTCGAGAAGAGCTCGACCCGTACCCGGCTTTCCTTTGAAGCCGGCATGCACCAGCTGGGCGGCGCCGCGATCTACCTGAACACCCGCGACAGCCAGCTGGGCCGCGGCGAGCCGGTGGAAGACGCGGGCCAGGTCATGTCGCGCATGTGCGACATCATCATGGTGCGCACCTTCGGCCAGGAGATCATCGAACGCTTCGCCGCCAATTCGCGCGTCCCGGTCATCAACGGCCTGACCAACGAACACCATCCCTGCCAGGTGCTGGCCGACATCTTCACCTTCTACGAGCACCGCGGCCCGATCGCCGGCAAGACGGTGGCCTGGATCGGCGACGCCAACAACATGCTGTACTCGTGGCTGCAGGCGGCCGAGGTGTTCGGCTTCCACCTGAACGTCTCCACGCCGAAGGGCTACGACCTGGATCCGAAGCTGGTGTCCACCCAGCGCTACACCCTGTTCGACAACCCGTCGGACGCCTGCGAAGGCGCACACCTGGTCAACACCGACGTCTGGACCAGCATGGGCTACGAAAAGGAAAACGCCGAGCGCATGAAGGCCTTCGACGGCTTCATCGTCGACGAAGCCAAGATGGCGCGCGCTGCCTCCGACGCCCTGTTCATGCACTGCCTGCCGGCGCACCGCGGCGAAGAAGTATCGGCCGGCGTCATCGACGGCCCGCAGTCGGTCGTCTGGGACGAGGCGGAAAACCGCCTGCACGTGCAGAAAGCCCTGATCGAGTACCTGCTGCTCGGCCGTATCGAAGACAAGTAACTCAATCCTTTTCATCCACCACTAGCTTAGTTTGATCGTCGGCCCCGTTGTTTCCAAAGCGGGCCGGCTGACCATCCCGACCCCACCTCCCCCTCCACACTGGAATCTTCCATGAGCGACATTAAAAAAGTAGTCCTCGCCTACTCCGGCGGCCTCGACACCTCGGTCATCCTGAAATGGCTGCAGGATCACTACAACTGCGAAATCGTCACCTTCACCGCCGACCTCGGCCAGGGCGAAGAACTGGAACCTGCGCGCGCCAAGGCGATCAAGTTCGGCATCAAGCCGGAGAACATCTACATCGACGACGTGCGCGAAGAATTCGTGCGCGACTTCGTGTTCCCGATGTTCCGCGCGAACACCGTGTACGAAGGCGAATACCTGCTGGGCACCTCGATCGCGCGTCCCTTGATCGCCAAGCGCCTGATCGAGATCGCCAACGAGACCGGCGCCGACGCCATCTCGCACGGCGCGACCGGCAAGGGCAACGACCAGGTGCGTTTCGAACTGGGCGCCTACGCGCTGAAACCCGACGTCAAGATCATCGCCCCGTGGCGCGAGTGGGACCTGCTGTCGCGCGAGAAGCTGCTGAAGTACGCGGAAGATGCCGGCATCGAGATCGACATGAAGCACAAGAACGGCGGCGCGCCCTACTCGATGGACGCCAACCTGCTGCACATCAGTTTTGAAGGCCGCCACCTGGAGAACCCGAGCGCGGAAGCCGAGGAATCGATGTGGCGCTGGTCGGTGTCGCCGGAACAGGCGCCGAACGAAGCCGAGTACCTCGACATCGAATACGAAAAGGGCGACATCGTGGCCCTGAACGGCAAGCGCATGAGCGCCGCCGAAGTCCTGACCGAGCTGAACCGCCTGGGCGGCAAGCACGGCATCGGCCGGCTCGACTTAGTGGAAAATCGCTACGTCGGCATGAAGTCGCGCGGCTGCTACGAGACCCCGGGCGGCACCATCATGCTCAAGGCCCACCGTGCGATCGAATCGATCACCCTGGACCGCGAAGTGGCGCACCTGAAGGATGACCTGATGCCGCGCTACGCCTCGCTGATCTATAACGGCTACTGGTGGGCCCCGGAGCGCGTCGCGCTGCAGACCCTGATCGACCACACCCAGCAGACCGTGAACGGCTGGGTGCGCGTGAAGCTCTACAAGGGCAACGTGATCGTGGTGTCGCGCGATTCGAAGACCGATTCGCTGTTCGACATGAACATCGCTACCTTCGATGAAGACGGCGGCGCCTACAACCAGGCGGACGCGGGCGGCTTCATCAAGCTGAACGCACTGCGCATGCGCATCGCCGCCAAGGCGCGCGCGGCACGCGGCAAGTAAGCTTTTATTTCCCCCTCGAAAGCCGCCTCATCAGGCGGCTTTTTTCATGGGTACCGGGCGATATGCACGGGCTGCCAGTGCTAACTTGCTTTACTTGCATGCTTCTGACTCGGGTTCCGGCCTGCGCCGGAACGACGGGCTATAGGTGCTAATTCTGGTGCGATATCTTTAGTGTCGCCCTTGGAACCGTCGTTCCGGCGAAGGCCGGAACCCAAGTTTCTTTGCGTACCCTCAGCACCTTGCTCATATGCTGGACCGAGGATACGTCGATGGAAAAATCCTCGTACGTCTACATTCTTGCCAGCCGGCCATACGGCACACTTTACATTGGTGTCACCTCCAACCTGGTCCAGCGCGTCTGGCAACACAAAGAAGGGTTCATTGCCGGTTTCACAAAGAAATACAAGGTGAAACAGCTGGTCTGGTATGAAGTCCATTCCGAAATTATCTCGGCCATCACACGTGAAAAACAAATCAAAGAATGGTCGCGCGACTGGAAAATCAACCTCATCCAATCCACCAACCCCGCCCGGCACGATCTCTACCCCACTATTGACGCCTGAACACCAGAACAGACCGTTCCTCTCCTTCGCGCTAGAATATCCGGTCCTGCCCACCATCGAGCGCCCATGTCCCCCGACGACGACACCGACAGCTTCCAGGCGCATGTCAGCGGCGGCCCAAGGACAAGCCCGCCCGCCGCGCGGCCGGCCACGCCCCAGGCCGACGCGATCGCCATCATCTACCGCAACATCGAGGACGTCGTCTACCAGTACGCAGTCGAGGGAACGGAGTCCTTTCGCTTCACCTACGTCAACCCGGCCTTCTACAAGGCCACCCAGCTCACGCCCGAGCAGGTCATCGGCAAGACCGTCGACGAAGTCATCCCCGAACCTTCGCTGTCGATGGTGCTCGAACATTACCGCGCCGCGATCCGCACCGGCCAGACCCAGCGCTGGGAAGAGCACAGCGACTACCCGGCCGGCCGCAAGGTGGGACGGGTCTCGATCACGCCGGTGTTCGACGCCGCCGGCCGCTGCACCGACCTGGTCGGCACCGTGCACGACATTTCCGACGTCATCAATCGCGAGGAAAAGCTGCAGCAGGCCCACCGTGCGCTGGAGGAAGCCTTCGCCACCCAGGGGCGGCTGGCCGAGTCGCTGCGGCGCGAGGAAGAGCGCCTGATGCTGGCCCTGAACGGGACCGGCGAAGGCGTCTGGGACTGGCGGATGGACGAGAATTCCGTCACCTTCTCGGCCAAGTGGAAAGAGATCATGGGCGCCAGCGGCAACCCCGACGGCGCCACGCCGAAGATCTGGACCACCCGCATTCACCCCGACGACAATGCCCACGTGCGGCGCTGCATCGAGCGCTACCTGGCCGGCAACGAAGCCCTCTACACCTGCGAATACCGGATCCGCCGCTTCACCGGCGACTGGATCCGGGTGCGCTCTCGCGGCAGCATCGTCGCGCGCGATGCGCAGGGGCAGCCGCTGCGCATGATCGGCACCATCACCGACATCACCGAGGCCTACCGCATGCGCCAGGCGCTGGAGAAGAGCCACGAGCGGCTCGCCCAGCTGGCGCAGCAGGTCCCCGGCGCGCTGTTCGAACTGGAGCACCGCGCCGACGGCAGCTTCGCCTGTCCCTTCATCAGCGACATGGCGCACACCCTGTTCGAACTGGCGCCGAGCGCCATCCAGGCCGACCTCGGCTGCCTGGCGGAGCGCATCGTGCCGCAGCACCGGGTCCGCCTGCGCCGCGCCCTGGAGCGCTCGGCCGCCGGGATGCAGCCGCTGCGGGCCGAGTTCCAGGTCGAGCTGCCCGACGGCGGGCACTGCTGGCGCGAAGTGATCGCCACGCCGTCCCCGGGCCTGGATGGCGGCACCATCTGGTATGGCTTCATCGACGACATCAGCAGCCGCAAGCACAGCGAAGAAACCATTCGCCAGTTCACCGAAAAGCTCGAACGGCGCGCCAACTACGATACCCTGACCGGCCTGCCGAACCGGGCCCTGTTCCGCGACCGCCTCGAGCAGGCGATCCGGCGCGCCGAGGACGAGCGCGGCGAAGTCGCCCTGCTGTTCATCGACCTCGACCGCTTCAAGGAGGTCAACGACCTGCTCGGCCACGACGCCGGCGACCTGCTGCTGGTCGAGGCGGCGCAGCGCATCCAGGCCTGCGTGCGCAAGGGCGACACGGTGGCGCGCCTCGGCGGCGACGAATTCACGGTGATCCTGAGCGAGACGCGCGAGCTGGCCCACGTCGAGGCGGTCGCGCAGGCGATCCTGGATGCGCTCGCCCAACCCTTTCCGATCCAGCAGGAGCTGCTGTACATCGCCGGCAGCATCGGCATCGCCCGCTACCCTGAGGACGCGCGCGACCCGGAAGAACTGATGCGCAACGCCGATCACGCGATGTACCGCTCCAAGTCCGCCGGGCGCAACCAGCTGACGTTTTTCGAGGCGAACATGCAGGCGGCCGCGATCCGGCGCCTCAAGCTGCTCGCCGAACTGCGCAATGCCGTCCCCGGCAAGCAGCTGGAACTGTATTTCCAGCCGATCGTCGACCTGTCGTCGAACCGGATCGTCAAGGCCGAAGCCCTGCTGCGCTGGCGCCATGCGTCCGGCGCCCTGCTGTCGCCGGATACCTTCATCGGCGTGGCCGAGGAATCCGGTCTGATCCACGAGATCGGCGACTGGGTGTTCCGCACCGCGGCCCACTATTCGAAGCGCTGGTCGGACATGCTGGCGCGCGACTTCCAGGTCAGCATCAACAAGTCGCCGGTGCAGTTCCAGTCCCAGCTTGATGCCGCCGACTGGGTGGCCCACCTGGACGAGATCAGCCTGGGCCCGCGCTGCATCAACGTCGAGATCACCGAAGGCCTGCTGCTGAACCTGTCGGACACGGTGCTGGCCAAGCTGGCGGCGCTGCAGTCGAGCGGCATGCAGGTGTCGATCGACGACTTCGGCACCGGCTACTCCTCGATGAGCTACCTGAAGCGCCTCGACATCGACTACCTGAAGATCGACCAATCTTTTGTGAAGGAACTGGTGCACGACAACTTCAGCCGCACGATCACCGAGACCATCATCGTCATGGCCCACAAGCTGGGACTGAAGGTCATCGCCGAGGGCGTGGAGACGCCGGAGCAGTGCCTCGCCCTGAGCCGCGCCGGCTGCGACTATGCCCAGGGCTATCTGTTCTCGCGGCCGGTGCCGGCCGACCTGTTCGAGACCATGCTGGCCTGGCAGTAACTAGGCGCTGTTGCGCAGGTCGTCGACCGGCTCGTGACCGAAGCGTTTGGCCAGCAGGCAATCCACCAGCTTCGCGGCGCAGTCGCCCGGCGAGACCAGCACCCCGCCCTCCTTCATGTCGACGAAGCGCTGCTTGAGCGGGAATTTCTCATCCGGCGTCGCCCGGATCTCGGCCTGCATGTCGGTATCGATCACCCCCGGCGCCAGGCTGACGCAGCGCACCCGCGGGTCGCCGTCGAGCGCCACCGCGCGCGCATGCTGGTCGAGCGCGGCCTTGGTGGCGCAGTAGACGCTCCAGCCCGGATAGACGCTGCGCCCGGCCCCGCTCGAGATGTGCAGGATGCGCCGCTCGGCCTGCGGCGCGGCCTGCACGAAGGCCGCGGACAAGGCCAGCGGCGCGCCGACGTTCACGATGGCCGCGCGCAGCGCCGCCGCCGGGTCCTGCTCGGCCAGCGGCCCCACCGGCGTCACCACGCCGGCGTTGTTGACCAGCAGCGCCGTGTCGCAGCCGGCCAGGAAGGAGCGCAGCGTGTGCCCGCCCAGCCAGGCCGCCAGCGCCTGGGCGTCGCCCAGGTCGACCACGGCCTGTTCCATGCCCTCGCCAATTTCCGCATGTCCGCGCGCCAGTCCCAGCACCGGGATGCCGCGCGCCACCAGTTCCGCCGCCACCGCGGCGCCCAGGCCACGGCTGTGGCCCGTCACGACTGCCTTGATCATGCTGCCTCCGTTCCTTTTGTCCACTATCCGAAAAACCGTCGCACCGGCGAAGGCCGGTGCCCAAGTTTGTTGAGCAGCTGGAACGCGTGCAAAATTGGGTTCCGGCCTCCGCCGGAACGACGGGCTGATGCTGCTGGACTAAGGTGTTGAACTAAAGTGTTGCGGTCACAAAGATCCTAAATAAACACCGGTTCCGGTTCGAGTTCCACGCCGTATTTCGCCTTGACGTCTTCCTGGATCGCGCGCGCCAGCCGCACCACGTCCTCGCCCCGGGCGCCGCCCAGGTTGACCAGCACCAGCGCCTGTTTCGGGTACACGCCCGCCGCGCCCAGCGCCCGGCCCTTCCAGCCGCACTGGTCGATCAGCCAGCCGGCCGCCAGCTTTTCGCTACCGTCCGCCTGCGCATGGTGCACCAACTGCGGAAATTCGGCCAGCAAGCGCGCGCAATGCTCGCTGCTCACGACCGGGTTCTTGAAGAAGCTGCCCGCATTGCCGATCTCGGCAGGATCAGGCAGCTTGCGCCGCCGGATCGCCTCGACCGTGCGCCCGATGTCCTGCGGCGTCGGCTCGGTCAATCCGGCCTCTTCCACCGCCCTGGCCAGCTCGGCATAGCGCAGGTTCGGCGTCCAGGCGGCCGGCAGGGCGAAGGTGACGTCCAGCACCACCAGTTCGCGGCCTTCCGGATGCTTGAAGATGCTGTCGCGGTAGGCGAAGCGGCAGGCGGCCGCGTCCAGCATGCGCACTTCGCCGCTGGCCATGTCGTAGGCGCTCAGGGAATGGAAGACGTCCTTGGTTTCCGTGCCGTACGCGCCCACGTTCTGGATCGGCGCCGCCCCGACCGTGCCGGGAATCAGGGACAGGTTTTCCAGCCCGCCCAGGCCCTGGGCCAGGGTCCATTGGACGAAGGCGTGCCAACCCTCGCCCGCCTGGGCCCGCACCAGGATGCGGCCGTCCTGCTCGCCCAGCAGCTCCTTGCCCTGGCCCGCCATGTGCAGGACGATGCCGTCGAAGTCGCGGGTGAACAGCAGGTTGCTGCCGCCGCCCAGCACCAGGCGCGGCAAGCCGGCAAGCAGCGGGTCGCGCCGTACGGCCTCGAGCTGCGCCGCGCCGTTCACCCGCAGGTAATGACGGGCGCGCGCCGGGATGCGGAAGGTGTTCAGGGAAGCGAGGGGAAAGTCGTCGAGGATGGGCAGGTCGGCTTGCATGGCATCAGGGTGTTTTTTGGACATTATAGGGGCAAGCCCGTCCCGGGCCCTTGCCGTGCGGGCAAATCTGGTGGCCTGAGGGAGGCGTTGTCCGTTAAAATAGAGGGATTCATCTATTTAGCAGTACCAAGAAAAAAGGAAACCGCCATGCCATCGTTTGATGTTGTCTGCGAAGCAGACATGGTCGAAGTGAAGAATGCCGTCGAACAATCGAACAAGGAAATCACCACCCGCTTCGACTTCAAGGGCAGCTCGGCCAATGTCGAGCAAAAGGAAAAGGAACTGACCCTGTTCGCCGATTCCGATTTCCAGCTCGGCCAGGTGAAGGACGTCCTGATCAACAAGATGGCCAAGCGCAAGGTCGACGTGCGCTTCCTCGACGAAGGCAAGGTCGAGAAGATCGGCGGCGACAAGGTCAAGCAGGTCATCAAGGTGCGCAACGGCATCGAGACCGAAGACGCGAAGAAGATTACCAAGCTCATCAAGGAAAGCAAGATGAAGGTGCAGGCCAGCATCCAGGGCGAATCGGTGCGCGTCACCGGCGCCAAGCGCGACGACCTGCAGGCCGCCATGGCGCTGCTGCGCAAGGACGTGCAGGACCTGCCGCTCGCCTTCAACAACTTCCGCGATTGACGCGAGCTTCTTCGCAGCCATGTTGGCTGCGTAAACCCCGCCCCGCCTTGGGGTAGAATGACGGCCGCGCACGGGCGCGGCTTGTCGATGCATATGTACGCGTAGGGAACTACGGCGGTTTAAGGATTGCAATGAAACGTGTTGATGATTTCCGCCTGAAGCTGGGCAACAAGGAATATGTGCCCATCATGATCGGCGGGATGGGCGTGGACATCTCGACCTCCGAACTGGCCCTCGAGGCCGCCCGCCTCGGCGGTATCGGTCACATCTCGGATGCGATGGTGCAGGACGTGTCGGACCGCAAGTTCGACACCACCTTCGTCAAGGACAAGACCAAGCTCTACAAGTTCAACATCAACAACATGAACAAGGCGGTGGTCCAGTTCGACCTCGACCGCCTGGCCGAAGCGACCCGCCTGCACGTGGGCTCGACCATGGAAGCGAAGCGAGGCGATGGCCTGATCTTCGTGAACTGCATGGAAAAGCTGACCATGAATGCGCCCAAGGAAACCCTGCGCACCCGCCTGTCGGCGGCGATGGACGCCGGCATCGACGGCATCACCATGTCGGCCGGCCTGCACCTGGGTTCCTTCGAGCTGATCAAGGACCACCCGCGCTTCCGCTCTACCTACCTGGGCATCATCGTGTCCTCGGTGCGCGCGCTGCAGCTGTTCCTGAAAAAGGTCTCGCGCCTGAACCGCCTGCCCGACTACGTCATCGTCGAAGGCCCGCTGGCCGGCGGCCACCTGGGCTTCGGCATCGACGACTGGAAGCAGTACGACCTGCACACCATCATGGACGAAGTCCATGCCTACATGCGTGCCGAGCAGCTGGACATCCCGGTGATCGCCGCGGGCGGCATCTTCACCGGCTCGGACGCGGTCGGCTTCCTGGAAAAAGGCGCCGGCGGCGTGCAGGTGGCGACCCGCTTCACCGTCACCCACGAGTGCGGCATGCCGGATGCGGTCAAGCAGGAATACTTCCGCGCCAGCGAGGAAGACATCATCGTCAACGGCGTGTCGCCGACCGGCTACCCGATGCGTATGCTCAAGAGCACGCCGGCGATCGGCTCCGGCATCCGCCCGGGCTGCGAGTCCTACGGCTACCTGCTGGACGCCACCGGCAACTGCGCCTACATCAACTCGTACAACCGCGAAGTGCAGGCCAGCCCGGACGGCAAGAACATCACGGTGTTCGACAAGACCTGCCTGTGCACCCACATGCGCAACTTCAACTGCTGGACCTGCGGCCACACCACCTACCGCCTGAAGGACACCACCCACCGCCTGGCGGACGGCAGCTACCAGATCCTGTCGGCCCAGCACGTCTTCGAGGATTACCAGTTCAGCGTCGACAACCAGATCGCGCTGCCGCCGAAGCAGGAAACCGTCGCGGCCTGATACAGCCTTCGCTTGCTGTTCCATATCTCTAAAGCCACGGTCCGCCGTGGCTTTGTTCTTTATGCGCCGCACATAAGCGAAGGCGTGTAATCTGATCACCCCAAGAGCGTTTTTCGCGAAGGGTCCCCGGCATGTCCACCATCGAAGCATCCGCGCAGGTCTGTTTCCTGACCGATGACGAGGGCAAGGTCGTGACCTGGAACCCCGCCTGCGCGGCGCTGTTCGGCTGGACTTCGGCGCAGGCGCGGGGGCGCGCGCTCCTCGAGCTCCTTGCCGGCGGCGACGGCAAACCCGGCTGGCCGGCCCTGGCGGCCGCCGGCGGGGCCAAGCTGCGCATGCGCTTCGCAGGCGGACGCGAGGGCCTGGCCACCCTGGGCCTGCTGCGCCAGTACGACGCGCACGACCAGCCGCGGGGCTGGAGCGCCACCGTCCTCATCGCCCCTTCCGATGCGCTCTCCGAATCCGAGCGGGTCGGCAATACTCCCCTGTCCGACGTGGTCGACCTGCTGCCCGGCACGTTCTACGCGATCAATCGCGCGGGCCGCTTCATCCTCTGGAACCACAACCTGGAACGCATGACCGAAATGACGCCGGACGAGCTCGCTGCCGCCCATGTGTTCGAGATGTTCGAGCCGCGCGAACGCCGGCAGGCCATGGAAAACTTCCGCCGCGTGTTCGACGAAGGCGCCGAGGTGGCGATGGAGATGAACTACGTGTCGCGCAGCGGACGCGAGACGCCGGTCATCGTCGGCGGCGCGCGCGTGGGCTGCAACGGCGACAGCTACCTGTTCGGGATGGGCATCAGCATCGCCAAGCGGCGCGAGAAGGAGCGCCAGCTGCTGCTGCGCGAGCGCGCGCTGCACGCGGCCAGCAACGGCATCGTCATCACCCGCTGCGCCGGACGCGACAACATCATCGAATACGTCAACCCGGCCTTCGAGCACATCGCCGGCTATTCGGCCCTTGAAGCGATCGGGCGCGATGCCCGCTTCATGCAGGCGCCCAACTTCGACACCCACGAGCGCAGCCAGGTGCGCCTGGCCCTGGCCGAGCGGCGCCCGGTCAACGTGGTCTTCCGCAACATGCGCAAGAACGGCGATATTTTCTGGAACGACCTGAGCATCACCCCGGTGCGTGACGAGCACGGCGAGGTCACCCACTTCATCGGCATCCTGCAGGACGTCACCGCCACCAAGCAGCGCACCGAACTCCTCGAGCACGAGATCAACCACGATCACCTCACCGGACTGGCCAACCGCAACCTGCTGTGGGACCGGCTCGAGCACGCGGTGCACCTGGCCCAGCGCCACAAGACCATGGTGGCGACCATCCTGGTCGACCTGGACAACTTCAAGACCATCAACGACACCTTCGGCCACGAGGCCGGCGACATGGTGCTCAAGGTGGTCGGGCGCCGCTTGCTGTCGGCGGTGCGCGACAGCGACACGGTGGCGCGCATGTCGGGCGACGAGTTCGTGCTGGTGCTGGTCGACCAGCCCTCGGTGCGCTTCACGCTGCGCATGGCCGAGCGCCTGCGGCGCGCGATGACGATGCCGGTGGCCTTCGGCGGCAACGAGATCCCGGTCGGCGCCAGCCTGGGTGTGGCGCTGTTCCCGCAGGACGGAGCCACGCCCGCCGAACTGGTGCGCGCGGCCGACATGGCGATGTACCACGTCAAGGGCAATGGCGGCGGCGTGCACTTCTACTCGCCCGAGATGCGCTTGGCAAGCCAGAAGCGCGCGGCGCTGGCCGACAGCATCCGCAGCGCCCTCGAGCACGACGAGCTGTTCCTGCTGTTCCAGCCCCGCATGGACGCCAGGAGCGGCAAGGTGCGCGGCTTCGAGGCGCTGCTGCGCTGGCGCCACCCGAAGAATGGCATCATGCTGCCGGCCGCCTTCCTGGCCGAAGCCGAGGAATCGGGCAAGATGATCGAGATCGGCAACTGGGTGCTGGACCAGGCCTGCGCCTTCCTGCAGGAGCTGCGCCAGCTCGGCTATACCGGCCTGCCGGTGTCGGTGAACGTCTCGCACCGCGAGTACAGCCAGCACGGTTTCATCGCCGGCCTGGCGCAGCGCATGGAGCGCTACGCGCTGCCGCCAGGCAGCCTGGAAATCGAGATCCCCGAGGCCGACCTGATCCGCAATCCAGGCCTGGGGCGCGACCTGTCGGCCCAGCTGCGCGAGGTCGGCGTGGCGCTCTCGCTCGACGAGTTCGGCAAGGGGATTTCCGACCTGTCCTTCCTGCGTCAGCTGGCGGTGCGCCAGGTCAAGCTGTCGAAGGCGGCGGTGCACGAGATCGCCCGTGAGGGCGACGGCGGCAGCGGCAGCCGGCTGGCCAAGACCCTGATCGACATCGGCCACAACCTCGACCTGGCGGTGGTGGGCGAAGCGGTCGAGACCGAGGCCCAGGTGGAATTCCTGCGCTCGCACGGCTGCGACCAGTTGCAAGGGCAATGGTTCAGCGAGCCATTGCTGCCCGAGGCGGTGCGCGAGATGCTCGGCCGGCGCCACCAGGCCTGAGGCCCACCCTCCCCGCATATTTGCAACGCAGCCGCATCAAACTTCTTGCAATAGTTCGATATTTAGCTAACAATCAATCATGACTTCCGTTTTCAAAGCGCTGTCCGATCCGACCCGCCGCGCTGTCCTCGAGCACCTCCAGAAGGGGCCGATGGGCGCCGGCGAACTGGCCGACCTGTTCGACGTGTCGAAACCGACGATGTCGGCCCACTTTGCCGTGCTGGTCGCGGCCGGGCTGATCGCGCCGGAAAAACACGGCCGCACCATCACCTACCGCCTCAGGCTGTCGGTGCTGGAAGACGCCCTGCTGGGATTCGCGCAAGCCTTCGGGCTGAACCTCACCCGGCCGGAGCCTCCCGCTGTTCCACCAACGAAGGAGTAAGCATGAAGCCGTCGCCCCGCCTTTCCCACCTGTGCCGCGCCGTGCTGGCGGCTGCCTGCATCCTTGGTGCATCCGCCCTGCTGGCCTGGGCCGCGCCGGCCTACCTCGATCCGGAATGGGCACGGCGCCTTGCCGGCGTCCTGCTGGGCGCAATCGTGGTGGTGTATGCGAATGCCATTCCGAAGGCGCTGGCGGCGCGCATGCGCTGCGCCTCCCCTGGCGCCGACCAGGCCGCGCGCCGCTTCGCCGGCTGGGCGCTGGTGCTGGGCGGACTCGGCTACATGCTGGCCTGGCTCGCCGCCCCGATCGGCGTGGCCGGGATGGTCGGCGGCCTGGCGCTCGGCGCCGCGGTGACCTGCGCCGCCCTCGGCTGCATCCGGATCGGCGCACGCCGCGCCGGCAGCTAGCGGCGCCTGGGCTTCCCGCTCAACCGTCCTTGTTGATGCGGTTGACGAGGGCGTCGAGCACGTCCTCGGCCATCTCGTTGTCCACCTGGCAGGTGCCGGCGTTCTCGTGCCCGCCCCCGCCGTATTCCAGCATCAGGGCGCCGATGTTGGTGTTCGAGGTCCGGTTCAGGATCGACTTGCCGGTGGCGAATACGGTGTTCTGCTGCCTGACGCCCCACAGCACGTGGATCGAGATATTCGTCTCGGGGAACAGGGCGTAGATGATGAAGCGGTTCCCGGCATAGATCACCTCTTCGCTGCGCAGGTCGAGCACCACCAGGTTCCGGTGGACGCGGGCGCAGCGCCGGATCTGCTCACGGCAAGCCTCGCTGTGCTCGAAGTACAGCGTGGTGCGCTCGCGTACGTCGGGCAGCTCCATGATTTTCTCGATCGGATGCTCCGCGCAGTAATCGATCAGGGCCATCATCAGCTGGTAATTCGAGATGCGGAAGTCGTGGAAGCGGCCCAGGCCGGTGCGCGCGTCCATCAGGAAGTTCAGCAGGTTCCAGCCCTGCGGGAACAGCACCTCCTCGCGCGAGAAGCGGGCCGAGTCGCCCTTGTCGACCGCCGCCATCATCTCGTTCCAGGCGGCCGGGAAGGTCCGGGCGCCGCCGTAGTGGTCGTAGACCACCCGCGCCGCCGAGGGCGCCTCGGGATGGATGACGTGATTCTCGCGCCTGCCCGTGTTGCGGATGGTCTCGGACAGGTGGTGGTCGAACACCAGGTGGGCCGCCGGCACATACGGCAGGTTGGTCGTGATGTCGCGTCCGCTGATCGCGATCTTGCCGTCCTGCATGTCTTTCGGATGCACGAACAGGATGTCGTCGATCAGGTCGAGGTGCTTGAGCAGCACCGCGCACACCAGGCCGTCGAAGTCGCTGCGGGTTACGAGTCGGAATTTTTTCTGGTCGGCTGACATCGGCACTTCCTTTCTGGAGTCGGAAAGCGAAACTGCGGTCCGAAAGATCATACCTTGCAACGTTTCCGCCTGTCAGCATTTGCGATGGCGCATTCTGGCTCGGCTGGAAGCAATCCATTCCCCGGATCGTGCAGGCTGTCGCACGGCGCTGGCCGTCAGTGACGGCAAGGGGTAAAGTTGCATCATCCCAACAGTCGTAGATGCCGAAGATGTTGTATTTCCGGCACGCGCAGGTGGCGGCGAGGTACACTCGCCGCTTGCACCAATAGCGAAGGTCGATATGCAAGCCAGGAACACCAATCCGCATTATTTCTCGAGCGTCCTGTCGTGGCTCTACCGCGGCTTCGACGCCGTGGCGACCTGGGTTACCCAGCTGTCGTGGTGGAAGTTTTTCCTGTTTGCGATCCTGACCCTGACCGCCGGGGCCATCCTGCAGGAGGAACTGTTCTCCGGACCGGCCGAAGAATACGTGTCGCGCGCCGAACGCGAGCGGCGCGGCGGCGACGCCGCCATCCTGATCGACGAGAGCGGCATCCGCTTCCATCCGCGTAACCGGCCGCGCAATGCGACGCCGCCGGAGCCGCCCGCGCCGCCCGATGCCGAAGGCGCACCCGACGCGCCCGATGCGCCATCCGTCCCGTCGGCACCGCCGGCGCCGAGCGCGCCGCCCGCCCCGGCCGCGGGCAGCAGCGGCGAATCGGTCCACATCGAACTGCCGCCGCAGATCAGCGAAGAACTGTCGAACGCGATCGACGCCGCCGTGGAAGACGCGGCCGAGCAGAAGGTGTCGCGCTACCACAAGCAGGCGTCGACCTGGTTCATGAACTTCGTGCTGCTATTCGTGCTGGCCCTGTTCGGCACCAAGGCCCTGGTCGGCGGCAAGAAGCGCGCCGAAGCGCAATCCCAGCTGGCCAACGCGGCGGCCGAGCGCGAAGCCATGCAGCGCCAGCTGTCGGAAACCAAGATGCAGATGATGCAGGCCCAGGTCGAGCCGCACTTCCTGTTCAACACCCTGGCCTCGGTCGAGCACCTGATCCAGGTCGACCCGCCGCGCGCCTCGGCCATGCAGCGCAGCCTGATCCAGTACCTGCGCGCGGTCCTGCCGCAGATGCGCGACAACGCCGTCGTCACCGGCCTCGGGCGCGAGGTGGACATGGTCACGGCTTACCTGGCCCTGCTCAAGATGCGCATGGAAGAACGCCTGACGGTGGTGATGCAGGTGCCGGAGGGGCTGCGCAGCGCGGCCTTCCCGCCGATGATGCTGCAGTCGATGGTCGAGAACGCGATCAAGCACGGCCTCGAATGCAAGCCGGAAGGCGGCACCCTCAAGATCCAGGCCGAAGTGGTCGACAGCAAGCTGCTCGTTACCGTCACCGACGACGGCGTCGGCTTCGGGGTGGTGCCGAGCGACGGCACCGGCCTCGGGCTGCAGACCATCCGCGACCGCCTCAAGCTGCTGCACGGCGACGCCGGCCAGCTGCACATCGCGGCCAACAGCCCGAGCGGCGTGATCGCCATGATCGAGGTGCCTTACCAGCTCGCCAGGGCGGGCTGACCCGCCATGCATGGCTGCGGGCCGGCGCCTCCCCAGGAGCTTGCCTGCCGCGCTGTTTCATTGAATAATCAATCAATAATCACATAGCTACAGGGACAAGCATGCCTACCGCACCTACCGCGATCATCGCCGACGACGAACGACTCATGCGCGACCAGCTGCGCCTGCGCCTGTCCGAGGCCTGGCCGGAGCTCGACATCATTGGCGAAGCCAAGAACGGCGAGGAAGCGGTGGAACTGGTCGAGCAGCTCAAGCCGGACCTGACCTTCCTCGACATCCGCATGCCCGGCAAGACCGGGATGGAAGCGGCGCGCGACATCGGCGACCGCAGCCAGATCGTGTTCGTCACCGCCTACGACCAGTATGCGGTGGAAGCCTTCGAGCGCGGCGCCATCGACTACGTGCTCAAGCCCACCGAGCCGGAGCGCCTGAAGGTCACCGTCGACCGCCTGAAGCAGCGCCTGGAGCGTCCGAACGACAAAGCCAGCGTCAACGACAGCGTGCAGGCCATGCTGTCGCAACTGGCCGAGAAGATCGCCTCTCCGAAACCCAAGCATTTGCAGTGGATCCAGGCCAGCATCGGCCAGGACCTGCGCATGATTCCGGTGGAGGATATCCTGTTCTTCCGCTCGGACGAAAAATACACCTGCGTGCAGACCGCCGGCTTCGAAGCCCTGATCCGCAAGCCGGTGCGCGACCTGGCCGAAGAGCTCGACCCCTCGCTGTTCTGGCAGATCCACCGCGCCACCCTGGTCAACGTCAATGCGATCGAAGGCGTGACGCGCGACATCCGCGGACGGCACCTGGTGCTGGTCAAAGGACGGCCGGAGAAACTGGAAGTGAGCCGCAGCTTCCTGCACCTGTTCAAGCAGATGTAATTCCGGCGGCGCCTGTGCGCGCCCGTCCTGTCGAATGTCGTACAGTCAAGTTTTACGAACTCGACAGGATGAACCATGAGGAATTCGCGCAAGGACACCCTGCTGCTGGCCGCCGGCGTGCTCGGCGCCTTCGGCGCCGGACTGGCCGCCGGCCGGCGCATCGCCCGGACCGCTCCCGCTACCCACGCCAATCGCGATGAGGGCTTGCCGCGCGCCAGCCTGCTCGACACGCTCGCCCTCGGGCTCGAGGTCTTCGCCCCGGTGGTGGCGCAGGGCGTGATCATCCGCCGTCCGCCGATGATGGCCCTGGCCGAGCGCTTCGACACTCACCGCCGCGCCATCCGGCGCATGCAGAAGCTGCGCGACAAGTACGGCCCCGGTCCCCTGATGCTGCCGCTGCCGATCCGCAAGCAGGCGGTGGTGCTGGATCCGGCCCACGCCCAGCGCGTGCTGGACGAGTCGCCGGTTCCGTTCTCCGCCGTCAGCACCGAGAAACGCGCCGCGCTCTCGCACTTCGAACCGAAGGGCGTGCTGCTGTCGACCGGTCCCGAGCGCGTCGACCGGCGCCGCTTCAACGAGGCCGCGCTCGACACCGCGCATCCGATGCATCGGATGGCCGCCAGCTTCCTGCCCATCGTCGAGGAAGAAGCGGCGCGCATGCTGGCGCAGACCGGCGGCACGCTCGACTGGACAAGCTGGTCCGAAGGCTGGTACCGCCTGATCCGGCGCGTGGTACTGGGCAACAGCGCCGCCGATGACCAGGAACTGCAGGCCCTGATCGTGCGCCTGCGCGGGGCCGCCAACTGGGCCGGCTTCCACCCGAAAATGCCTGCCAAGCGCGCGCGTTTCCTGGCGCGCATCCAGATGTACCTCGAGCGCGCAGAGCCGGGCAGCCTGGCCGGCTACATGGCCGGGATCGCGCGCAGCGCCACGACCGCGCCGCGCCAGCAGGTGCCGCAATGGCTGTTTGCCTTCGACGCCGCCGTGATGGCGAGTTTCCGCGCCCTGGCCCTGCTGGCCAGCCATCCCGAACAACTGGCGCGCGCCCGCGAGGAGATCGCGGCGCACCAGCCCGGGCAGCCCCTGCCCTTCCTGCGCGCCTGCATGCTGGAAGCGCTGCGCCTGTGGCCGACCACGCCCATGGTGCTGCGCCAGAGCACGTCCGAAACGCGCTGGGAGCACGGCAGCATGCCGGCCGACACCGGCGTCCTGATCCACGCGCCTTTCTTCCACCGCGACGATACCCGCCTGGAACATGCCGACCGCTTCACGCCGGCGCTGTGGCTGGACGGCCGGACCGCCGGCCAGGACTGGCCGCTGATCCCCTTCAGCGACGGCCCGGTGATGTGCCCGGGGCGCCACCTGGTCCTGATGCTGAGCAGCGCCATGCTGGCCACCCTGCTCGGCGCTCGCCCGCTGGCGCAGACCGGGGGGCTGGCACTAGACCCGGAACGGCTGCCGGGAACGCTGGACAATTTTGCGCTGCGCTTCCGGCTAGGCTAGAACGGCCTTGTGTGGCCTCAATTCGCGGTGCGCCGCCGCACCGTAATGTAGAGCTCCCGGCCTCCAGGCCTTTCCTTTCAGCTTCTGCATGAGCATTCAGCGGCCACCACAGCGGCGCCTGCGCCGGCGCGGTCCGGGCACGGCGGTTCTCGTGTTCTCCTTCCTGGGCGGGTATTGCGCCGGCCGGGCGGTCGCGGCGCTGCGCCGTGCGCGCGAGGTGCATCGCCCCATGCGCGCCTTCGACGGCCGCCGCATCGTGCACAGCGCCAGCGACGCCATCCTCTCGATCGACGAAGAGGCCATGATTCTGTTCGCCAACCCGGCCGCGGCCCAGATGTTCGCCAGCAGCGTCGGCGCCATGCAGGGCAGCTCGCTGGCACGCTTCATCCAGGCGCCGGTGCGCAATGCCAGGGCGCCGTGCGACTACTTTCCCGCCGGCGGCGGGCGCGCGGGGCGGCGCGCCACCGACTACGCCGTCACCGGCATCCGCGCCAACGGCCAGCTGTTCCCGATCGAGGGCTCGATCTCCACCGTCGAGCATGACGGGCACGAAGTCTGCACCGTGATCCTGCGCGACGTCTCCGAGCGCCACCTGGTGCAGCAGAAGCTGGCGCGCTCGCACGACCAGCTGCGCCAGCTTTCCTCGGCGCTGCAGACCATCCGCGAAGAAGAACGCACCCACATCGCGCGCGAACTGCACGACGACCTCGGACAACTGCTGGCCTCGCTGCGCATGGACCTGACCCTGCTGCAGGGGAACGCCAGGCTGCCCGAGCCGAGCCAGCGCCTGATCGAGGGCATGGAAACCAACCTGATGATGGCGATCGCCTCGCTGCGCCGCATCGCCACCAACCTGCGCCCGCGCGCGCTCGACGAAGGCGGCCTGTATTTCGCGCTGCAGGGCTTGCGCGACGACTTCGTCGAACGCCATGGGATCGCCTGCGCCCTGCTGGCCGACGAAGCCGAACTGCGCCTGGACGATACCGCCAGCACCGCCGTGTTCCGCATCGTGCAAGAGGCGCTCACCAACATCGCGCGTCACGCGGGAGCCACCCAGGTCGTGCTCAAGCTCGACCGCCTTGATGGCGAGCTGCTCCTGACGATCCGCGACGACGGCCGCGGCATCCGCTCCGAAGACATGGAAAAGAAGGAATCGCTGGGCCTGGTGGGCATGCGCGAAAGGGTCTGGGCCATGCACGGCGAGATCACCATCAGCAGCGAAGGCATGTCCGGCACCACCATCGAGATCGCGCTGCCGCTGGCCGGCCGCATCATCGGGGAGAACGCCGCCAGCTAGCGCCAGCCGCCTTGCCCCTTTGGCATAACAAGATGTCACATAGCAACATGTCATTAAGTCGACATATTCGCTAGGTAAGATCCGCGTCGATCTGAGTTTATTGAGAACTCGACATCCTGTCCAAACCAAAGGAGCTCTTCATGAAGTTCAAGTACCTGGCAGCCGCGCTGCTGTCTTCCCTGCCGCTGTTCGCCAACGCCCAGACCAACGTCCAGATCTACGGCGTGATGGATGCGGCAATCGGCGTGGAAGACACCGACGCACCGGGTGAAGACAGCCGCACCGTGATCAACTCGGGCAACCAGTCGAGCAGCCGGATCGGCTTCCGTGGCACCGAAGATCTGGGCAATGGCCTGAAAGCACTGTTCAACATCGAAGCGGGCGTTGCCCTGGATACCGGCGCCGCCGATTCGACCATGTTCGGCCGCCGCGCCGTGGTCGGCCTGCAGGGCAGCTTCGGCACCCTGACCGTGGGCCGCGAATACAGCCCGATCGCCGCCGTGGCAGCCGCCACCGACGCCCTGGGCCAGGGCCTGTACGGCAGCAACCTGTCGGCCTTCACCAGCGGCCGCCTGACCCGCCGCCTGGCCAACTCGGTCAACTACAAGAGCAACGCAGCGGGCGGCTTCACCGTCAACGCCGCCTACTCGACCGGCGAAAAGACCGTCGATCCGTCGGGCGACCTGATGGGCGTGTCGCTGGAATACAAGAACGGCGGCCTGTACCTGGGCGCCGGCTACCACCAGCTCGAGCGCCTGGCGACCGGCGACGACAAGGAATACGCGTTCGGCGCGGGCTACAGCTTCGGCGCCTTCGAAGTGAAGGGCAACTACCTGGTCGCGAACCCGACCGGCGCCAACAACGAGTACAAGAACGCCAACCTGGGCGGCACCTACAGCGCCGGCCCGGGCAAGTTCCTCGTCAATTTCCAGCAGCAAAAGCTTGAAAACGGCGCCAAGGGCAATACCGTGTCGGTGGGTTACACCTACGCGCTGTCGAAGCGCACCAACATCTACACGACCTATGCCCAGCTGCGCAACAACGGCCGCGCCGCCTTCGGCATCACCTCGTCGTCGGTGACCGTGGCGCCGCCGGCGACCGCGCTGGGCGCCGACCCGCGCGTGTTCAACGTGGGTATCCGCCACTCGTTCTAAGCAAGGCTTGCGGCGCAGCGCCGCAATGCCTCGGGAAGGCCGGCCTTGCCGGCCTTTTTTCATGCTTGTCCCGGCGCTGAGCCGGAGCGCACCGCCCCCGTCCCGTGCTTGACCCGCTGACCATGCGTGGCTCAAGCGAATCTGGCCTAATTTTCAAGTTTAATACGTTTGCTACATCGATGCGGTGGTTCGCAGGCTGCAGCACGCATGCACCTCAAGACCCCTGCACACAATTGAAAAAATTATCGAATTCCCAACATTGCTTCCGGTATGATCGTCGGCAAATTTAGCAAATCTTGTTCTGGCTCTCGACGATAAGGGGGTAGCAAATGACACGAAAGTCACAGCGGTTCAACGGAGCCATGAACGTTTCCATCAACGGCTTCGCCCTGGCTCCAGGCGCGCAAGCCGATCCACACGGCGTGCTCGCGCTGCGCGAGCACATCGAAGAGCGCCTGGCCTTCCTGCTGGCCGAGTCCGGCGACCAGGCCGACCTGCTGGGTGCGGCCATGCGCGCGGGCGCCCTGGGCGCGGGCAAGCGCATGCGTCCGCTGCTGGTGATGCTGGTGGCGCGCGACCTCGGCTGCAATTCGCCGGCACTGGTCGACGTCGCCTGCGCCGTCGAAATGGTGCATGCGGCATCGCTGGTGCTCGACGACCTGCCCTGCATGGACAATGCCCAGCTGCGGCGCGGCAAGCCGGCCGTCCATGTCCAGTACGGTCAAGATGTCGCCATCCTGGCATCGGTCGCCTTGCTGAGCCGTGCCTTCGGCGTGCTGGCGGGCGCCGCCGACATCCCGCCGGTCACGCGTGCCCGCCTGGTCGCCAAGCTGGCCGAGACCGTCGGCACCCAGGGACTGGTGCGTGGCCAGTTCCAGGACCTGCACGGCGGCGCGCGCACCCTCGACGCGATCGCCACCACCAATGAACTCAAGACCGGGGTGCTGCTCGGCGTCGCCGTCGACATGGCGGCCATCATCTGCCAGGCCGACGAACGCGTGGCGGCCTCGCTGCGCGCCTTCGCGCTGGCGGCGGGCCATGCCTTCCAGATCCGCGACGACCTGATCGACCTGCCGGGCAAGGACCTGGCCCTCACCGGCATGGAGAGCGGCAAGGACACCGGCAAGGACCTCGGCAAGGCCACCGTGCTGGCCTCGCTCGGCGTCGAGGAAACGCAGCGCCGCCTGGCCAGGCATTTGCACGAGGCGCAGCAGCACCTGGTGGCCGCCCTCGGTCCCAAGGCGGCAACCTGCCTGTTCGTGGAAAGTCTGTTCGCACCTGGCCGTTCTCGCATGCATTTTGCCGCCGAGACTCCCGCGGCCGGCGTCGATGCCGCACGCAGCCGCGAAGCCGTGGTGAACTGAAGACGAAAGACATCACATGGCGCACTTCGGGGTCGTCGCACCCGCGTTCTACAGCCATTTCAGCGCGTTGAGCGCGCTCGCCGGCGAGCTGGTGCGACGTGGCCACCGCGTCAGCTTCGTGCACCGCCCGGATGCGCGCGCCTACGTCGCCGATCCGCGCATCGGCTTCCATGCGGTAGGCGCCGCCACCCATCCGCCCGGCTCGCTGGACGCCGTGCTGCGCCGCGCCGCCAACCCCGGCAGTCCCCTCGGCCTGCGCCGCGTCATCCTCGACATGGCGGGCAGCACCGACATGCTGTGCCGCGAACTGCCGCGCGCCATCGACGCGCTCGGGATCGACGCCCTCATCGCCGACCAGATGGAAGCGGCCGGCGCACTGGTGGCCGAGGGACTCGGCCTGCCCTTCGTCTCGGTGGCCTGCGCGCTGCCGGTCAACCGCGAGCCCGGGATCCCGCTGCCCGTCATGCCCTTCGACTATGCCGAGGACGAGCGCGCCCGCGCCATCTACGAGGGCAGCACCCGCGTCTACGACTGGATGATGAGGCCGCACCGCCGCAGCATCGAAGCCAATGCGCGTCGCCTCGGCCTGCCGGCCCGCGATGCCCTGCACGACTGCCTGTCGCCCCTGGCCCAGGTCAGCCAGACGGTGGCCGCCTTCGACTTCCCGCGCCGCGCCTTGCCGCCGCACTTCCACCATGTCGGGCCGCTGCGCCCCACCGGCGCGCATCCCGGCAGCGCGAACCGGCATTTCATGCCCGCGATCGCGGCCGGCAAGCCCTTCGTATTCGCCTCGCTCGGCACCATGCAGGGCGGACGCCTGGCGCTGTTCAAGCGTATTGCGCGGGCCTGCCGCGCGCTCGACGCGCAGCTGCTGGTCGCCCACTGCGGCGGCCTGGATGCGCATCAGGAGCGCGCCCTGGAGGCGGCCGGCGCGACCTGGGTCTGCGGCTTCGCCAACCAGCAGGCGGTCCTCGAGCGCGCCGACGCCGTGGTCTCGCATGCCGGTTCGAACACCATCATGGACGCGATCGCCGCACGCACCCCGATCCTGGCCCTGCCGATCGCCTTCGACCAGCCCGGCACCGCGGCGCGCATTGTCCACACGGGCATCGGCCTGAAAGCGTCGGCGCGCCTGAGCGGCAGCGCCCGGCTGGCGCGCCTGCTGCGCCGCCTGCTCGACGAGGACGGCTTCCGCACGCGCCTGGACGCCATGGCCGAGAGCGTGGCCAGTGCCGGCGGTACGGTGCGCGCGGCCGACATCATCGAGGCGGCGCTGCAGCGCGGGCGCCGGCCGCTTGCCATGGATGCGGCTAGCCTTGGATAAGCCCATGCCCGACTACGACCTGGTGCTGGCCGGCGGCGGACTCGCCAACGGCCTGCTGGCCTGGCGCCTGCGCAGCCTGCGCCCGGAGCTGCGCATCCTGCTGCTGGAAAGCGGCGCGCACATCGGCGGCAACCACACCTGGTCCTTCCACGACAGCGACCTTCAGCCCGCCCAGCGCGCCTGGATCGCCCCGCTCGTCACGCAACGCTGGCCGCGCTACGACGTCGCCTTCCCCGAGCTGGCGCGCACGCTCGAAGGCGGCTACGCCAGCATCGCCTCCAGCGATTTCGCGCGCGTCATCGAGCCGGCGCTCGGCGCCGCCCTGCTCACCCGCGTGCGCATCGCGTCGCTCACGCCGACCAGCGTGCGCCTGGCGGACGGCCAGACCATCCACGCGCGCGCCGTCATCGACGGGCGCGGCATGCGTCCCAGCGGCCATCTGTCGCTCGGCTACCAGACCTTCCTGGGCCAGGAGCTGCGCCTGGCCGCGCCGCACGGCCTGGCCCATCCGGTCATCATGGATGCGGGGGTCGAGCAGCAAGGCGGCTACCGCTTCGTCTACCTGCTGCCCTTCGGCCCGGACCGGCTGCTGGTCGAGGACACCCACTACGTCGACAGCGCCGCCTGGCAGCCCGAGCGGCTGCGCGCCAACATCGCGGCCTACGTGGCCGCGCGCGGCTGGCAGGTGCTTGACGTGCTGCGCGAGGAACACGGCTCGCTGCCGATCGTGCTGGCCGGCGACTTCGACGCCTTCTGGGACGAGCTGGCCGGGCAGCCCAGCAGCGGCCTGCGCGCCGGCCTGTTCCATCCGACCACCGGCTATTCGCTGCCGCACGCGGTGCGCCTGGCCGAGCACATCGCGGCCTTGGGCGCGTTCGAGGCGCCGCAGCTGTTCGCGGCGATCCGCATGGAAGCGCGGCGCGAATGGCAGGGCCAGCGCTTCTTCCGCCTGCTCAACCGCATGCTCTTCCTCGCCGGCCGCCCGGAGCAGCGCTGGCGCGTGATGCAGCGCTTCTACCGCCTGCCGGCGCCGCTGATCGCGCGCTTCTATGCCGGCCGGCCGCGCCTGGCCGACAAGGCGCGGGTCCTCAGCGGCAAACCGCCGGTGCCGGTGGCGCAAGCCCTGGCGGCGGCATGCAAGATTCACCCCGACCAGATCAGGAAACCCGCATGACTCAGTTCACAAGCGATCGCATCGAACAAGGAAAACAGGCCGTGGTGATCGGCGCCGGCTTCGGCGGCCTCGCGCTCGCCATCCGCCTGCAGGCCAGCGGCATGCAGGTCACGCTGCTGGAAAAGCGCGACAAACCGGGCGGCCGCGCCTATGTCTACGAGGACGACGGCTTCGTGTTCGACGCCGGGCCGACCGTGATCACCGATCCCTCCTGCATCGAGGAGCTGTTCACGCTGGCCGGCAAGCGCCTGTCCGACTACGTCGAGCTGTTGCCGGTGACGCCCTTCTACCGCCTGTGCTGGGAAGACGGCAGCCACTTCGACTATGCCAACGACCAGGAGGCGCTCGACCGCCAGATCCACGCGCGCAACCCGCAGGACGTGGAAGGCTACCGCCGCTTCCTGGCCTATTCGAAGGCCGTGTTCGACGAGGGCTACCTGAAGCTCGGCGCCGTGCCCTTCCTCTCCTTCCGCGACATGATCGCGGCCGGCCCGCAGCTGGCGCGCCTGCAGGCCTGGCGCAGCGTGTACAGCCTGGTGGCGAAATTCATCCAGGACGAGCAGCTGCGCCAGGCCTTCTCCTTCCACTCGCTGCTGGTGGGCGGCAACCCGTTCGCCACGAGTTCGATCTACACGCTCATCCACGCCCTGGAGCGGCAATGGGGCGTGTGGTTCCCGCGCGGCGGCACCGGCGCCCTGGTGCGCGGCATGGTCAAGCTGTTCCAGGACATCGGCGGGCGCATCGAGCTGAACGCGCCGGTGGCGCAGATCGAAGCCTCCGGCAACCGGGTGACCGGGGTGCGGGTCGAAGACGGCCGCCTGTTTGGCGCCGATGCGGTGGCCTCGAACGCCGACGTGGTGCACACCTATGCCAGGCTGCTCGGCCAGCACCCGCGCGGTGCACAACAAGGCGCGGCGCTGCAGAAGAAACGCTTCAGCAATTCGCTGTTCGTGCTCTACTTCGGCCTGGACAAGCACCACGAGCAGCTGCAGCACCATACGGTCTGCTTCGGCCCGCGCTACCGCGAGCTGATCAAGGACATCTTCCAGGGGCAGGAACTGGCCGAGGACTTCTCGCTCTACCTGCACGCGCCCTGCGTCACCGACCCGTCGCTGGCCCCGCCCGGCTGCGGCAGCCACTACGTGCTGGCGCCGGTGCCGCACCTGGGCAACGCGCCGATCGACTGGTCCGTGGAGGGTCCGCGCTACCGCGACCGCATCTTCGACTACCTCGAACAGCGCTACATGCCGGGCCTGCGCAGCCAGCTCGTCACCAGCCGCTTCTTCACCCCGATCGACTTCCGCGACCAGCTCAATGCCCACCTGGGCTCGGCCTTCTCGCTCGAGCCGATCCTGACCCAGAGCGCCTGGTTCCGTCCGCACAACCGCGACAGTGAACTCTCCAACCTCTACCTGGTGGGCGCCGGTACCCATCCGGGCGCCGGCGTGCCGGGCGTGATCGGCTCGGCCAAGGCGACCGCCGGTTTGATGCTCGGCGAAGCTGCGCAGTCTCCGGTCGCCGCGCCGCGCGTGCAGGAGCTGCGGGCATGAGCGAAGCGCTGATGGACCACGCCACCCGCAGCATCGAAGTCGGGTCCAAGAGTTTTGCCGCGGCGGCGCGCCTGTTCGACCCGGCGACGCGGCGCAGCGTGCTGATGCTGTATGCCTGGTGCCGCCACTGCGACGACGTCGTCGACGGCCAGGAACTCGGCTTCAACCTGCCGGGCGGCGCACCGCGCGATGCCGCCGCCAAGCTGGCCGTGCTGGAAGAGCAGACCCGGCGTGCCTACCTTGGGGAGCCGATGCACGACCCGGCCTTTGCCGCCTTCCAGGAAGTGGCGCTGCGCCACCGCATCGACCCGCGCTTCGCGCTCGACCACCTGGCCGGCTTCGCGATGGACGTCCAGGAGACGCACTACGAAACCATCGAGGACACGCTGCGCTACTGCTACCACGTGGCGGGCGTGGTCGGCCTGATGATGGCCACGATCATGGGCGCGCAGGAGCCGCGCGTGCTGGACCGTGCCTGCGACCTGGGCCTCGCCTTCCAGCTGACGAATATTGCGCGCGACATCGTCGAGGATGCCCGCATGGGGCGCTGCTACCTGCCGGCGCAGTGGCTGCGCGAGGCCGGCATTGCGCCCCGCGAGCTGGCCGATCCGCGCTACCGCGCCCAGCTGGCCAAGGTGGCGGCGCGCCTGGTGGACCACGCCGAACCCTATTACCACTCGGCCGGCGCGGGCATCGCCGCCCTGCCGCTGCGCTCGGCCTGGGCCATCGCCAGCGCGCGCAATGTCTACCGGCAGATCGGCATCGTGGTAAAACGCCGCGGCGCGCATGCCTGGGACGAGCGCGCCGGCACGGGCAAGGCGACCAAGCTGTGGCTGCTGGCCAAGGGAGCGGGGAGCGCCCTTGGTTCGCGCTTCAATGGTCCTGCGGCGCTGCCGCGCGATCCGGCGCTGTGGCAGCGTCCTGGCGCCGCGGTGGACGCCCCCCGTGCCGCGCATGCAAGGCCTGCTTGAGCTGGTGGACCGGGGGCGCGTACAGGAAGCCGAAGGAGACGGCGCCGTCCTTGCCCTCGACCGCATGGTGCATGCGGTGGGCCTGGTACAGGCGCTTGAGGTAGCCACGCTTCGGCGTGTAGCGGAACGGCCAGCGTTGGTGCACCAGGCCGTCGTGAGCGACGAAGTACAGGGCGCCGTAGGCGGTCATGCCGGCGCCGATCCACTGCAGCGGCCAGGCGCCTTCGGTGCCGAACCAGATCAGGGCGATCGCCACGCCTGCGAACACCACGGCGTACAGGTCGTTCTTCTCGAACCACCCGGTGCGCGGCTCGTGGTGCGAGCGGTGCCAGCCCCAGCCGAAGCCATGCATCACATACTTGTGCGCGACGATGGAAAACACTTCCATCAGCACGACGGTGAGCACGACGATGAAGGCATTGAGCAGCATGGCAAAAAAATGAGTTAAACGGATACATCGAGCCTACCACAGGCGCCGCGCCGCACAAGTGCCGCACGCACCCTGCCGCGGTTCAGCGACGGTACAAGCATTCTTCATCAATGAAAGGACATCCATGCGTCACCTACTGCTTTCCTGCGCCGTGCTGCTGGCGCTGCCCGCATCCGCCGCCACGGTCGAAGTGCGGGTGACCAAGGTCGCCGGCGGCAAGGGCAAGGTCAACGTCGCCGTGTGTGACCGCGAGCGCTTCCTCAAGCAGTGCGCCCACCACGCCTCGGTGCCGGCCCAGGCCGGCGAGACCGTGGTCGCTTTCCGCGACATCCCGCCCGGCACCTGGGCGGTGCTGGCCTACCAGGACGAGAACGGGAACAACCAGCTCGACCGCAACTTCCTCGGCATCCCCACGGAGAACTACGGCTTCAGCCGCGACGCCGCCGGCCGCTTCGGCCCGCCGGATTTCGACGACGCCGCCATCGAGGTGCGCGAAGGGACGACGGTAGCGCCGATCAAGCTGCACTGACGCACCGAAAGCGTGCCCGCGTGCCCTGCGGCGTCGCCCGCGGCCGCCTCCCGCGCACGATTCTGAGGCATGTCCGGCGAGCTCAAAAATAACGATAGGAATCGATTAACTCTTCAGGTATCTTTGCTATCCACGAGAGGCCGGGCAGCGTTTCCGGCCGTGTCCATAACACGAAGACGGGCCCACAAAGTCCGTATTTCCTTGCCACCGGGAAACAAAGTAAATGAATGAGTTGGTCAACACCCTGAACGAATATGTCTGGAGCACGGCGCTGATCGCGCTGTGCCTGGGCACCGGGCTGTATTTCTCCGTCCGATCGCGCTTCCTGCAATTGCGCCATTTGCGGGAAATGACCCGCCTGATGATGGACGGGAAAAGCTCCGACCAGGGTGTTTCCTCCTTCCAGGCGCTGACCATGACCCTGGCGGGCCGCGTCGGCACCGGCAACATCGCCGGCGTCGCCACCGCCATCACCTTCGGTGGTCCCGGCGCCGTGTTCTGGATGTGGATGATGGCCTTCCTGGGCGCGAGCTCGGCCTTCGTCGAGTCCACCCTCGGCCAGGTGTACAAGGAATCGATCAACAAGCAGTACCGCGGCGGCCCCGCCTTCTACATCGAGAAGGGCCTGGGCGTGAAGTGGTACGCCCTGCTGTTCGCATTCGTGACCATCCTCGCGACCGGCGTGCTGCTGCCGGGCGTGCAGGCCAACTCGATCGCCGAAAGCCTGAAGACCGCCGCCGGCGTCGATACCACCGTCACCGGCGTGCTGCTGGCGATCGCGCTGGCCTTCATCATCTTCGGCGGCGTCAAGCGCATCGCGACCTTCGCCGAATACGTGGTGCCCTTCATGGCGCTCGGCTACATCGTGGTGGCCTGCATCATCGTCGCCCTGCACATCGAGCAGCTGCCGGGTGTGATGAGCCTGATCTTCAGCTCGGCCTTCGGCCTGGAAGCCGGCTTCGGCGCCATCATCGGCATGGCGATCCAGTGGGGCGTCAAGCGCGGCGTGTACTCGAACGAAGCCGGCCAGGGCACCGGTCCGCACGCCTCGTCGGCGGCGGAAGTGAGCCACCCGGCCAAGCAGGGCCTGGTGCAGGGCTTCTCGGTCTACGTCGACACCCTGTTCGTGTGCTCGGCCACCGCCTTCATGCTCCTGATTACCGGCCAGTACAACGTGCAGGCGCCGGACGGCACCCCGATGTTCACCGGCGTGCAGGGCGTGGCGGCCGGACCGGGCTATGTCCAGACCGCGCTGGAGAACATCATGCCGGGCTTCGGTGCGCTGTTCGTCGCCATCGCCCTGCTGTTCTTCGCCTTCACGACGATCGTGGCCTATTACTACATCGCCGAAACCAACATCACCTACATCAACCGCGCCACCAGCCGTCCCTGGATGGCCTTCGTGCTGAAGCTGTGCATGATCGCAGCGACCTTCTACGGTGCGATCAAGACCGCCGATGCGGCATGGGCGCTGGGCGACCTGGGCGTGGGCCTGATGGCCTGGCTGAACATCATCGCCATCCTCCTGATGCGCAACGTGGCCTTCAAGTGCCTGCGCGACTACGAGGCGCAGAAGGCGCAGGGCAAGGACCCGGTCTTCGACCCGGTGGCGCTGGGCATCAAGAACGCCGACTACTGGGTGCAGCGCAACAGCCAGGCGGCAGCGCAGGACAAGGCCGCCGAAACCGTCCGCTAAGCGCAGCAAGCCACGCCCGGCAACCCGGGCGTGGTATCATGGTCGCGGGTGATCGTGCCGGGCAAGGCACGACAGGATGCGCGATGGTCGGGCCGCCACGCGGCTTATTCGCGACCATCCCATGCACAGCATCCATCCCGTTTCCATCTCCACGTCCCTTTCCCGTCATGCCGCCATGGAGGCCGCATGATCCGCATCGAACGTCCCCTCTCGCTGAGCTTCAAGGAATTCTTCGAGTCGAGCAAGGCCGGCGGCATCGTCCTGATTCTCTGCACGATCCTCTCGCTGGCGATCGCCAACTCCACGCTCGGTCCCGCCTGGCTCGGCTTCTGGCACCAGGTCGTCGCCGGCCTGAGCATCGAGCACTGGGTCAACGACGCCTTGATGGCAATCTTCTTCCTGCTGATCGGCCTCGAGCTCAAGCGCGAACTGGTCAACGGCGAATTGTCCGACCTGAAGAACGCCATGCTGCCGATGCTGGCCGCCGCCGGCGGCATCGCGGTGCCGGCCCTGATCCACTTCGGCCTGAACGCCGGCACGCCCACCCAGGCCGGCGTCGGTATTCCGATGGCAACCGATATCGCCTTCGCCCTCGGCGTGCTGGCCCTGCTGGGCAGCCGGGTGCCGGCTTCGCTCAAGATCTTCCTGACGGCCCTGGCCGTGATGGACGACCTGGGGGCGATCATCGTCATCGCCCTGTTCTATACCGCCGAGCTTTCCTTCCTCTACCTGCTGGGCGCACTGGCCGTGTTCGCCGGCTTGCTGGCGCTGAACCGCGTGCTGCGCGTGATGGCGCTGCTGCCGTACCTGGTGGGTGGTGCGCTGATGTGGTTCCTGATGCTCAAGTCCGGCGTGCACGCGACCATCGCGGGCGTGCTGCTGGCCTTCACGATTCCGTATTCAAGCAGGCAAGACGATGCGGAGTCGCCCTCGCACCGGCTGGAACACGTCCTGCACAAGCCGGTGACCTTCCTGATCCTGCCGATCTTCGCGCTGGCCAATACCGGCATCATCATCGGGGCCGGCTGGGAAACCGAACTCCTCAGCAGTAACAGCCTCGGCATCATCGCCGGCCTGGTGGTCGGCAAGCCGGTCGGCATCTTCCTGTTCAGCTTTGCGGCGGTCGCGCTCGGGCTATGCCGGCTGCCGCTGGACCTGGCCTGGCGTCACATCCTGGGCGCCGGCCTGCTGGGCGGGATCGGCTTCACGATGTCGATCTTCATCACCAACTTGGCCTTCGTTGGCGCGGGCGACACCATCAATGCATCCAAGATGGCGATCCTGGTCGCTTCGCTGGTGGCCGGCATTGCCGGCTTCACCTGGCTCAAGCTGCTGGGCGGCCCACTGGCCACGGACCGCGATACCGATACGCTGGATTTCGAGGCGGACGAGCCGCCCCGCTGAAAGGCGGCGACGCTCAGCGGGCGTAGGCGCGCTGCAGCGGCGTGCGCCCATGCTCGTGCTGCCCGCGGGTCGACAAGGCCACGATGGCGCTGCCGGCGGCAACGATCAGCGCGTCTTCGATCAGGCCGCTGCGGGTCTGGCCGATGCGCGCCATGGCCTGCTTGCGGCCGGCCAGCGTCAGGTAGGCAAGCGGCACGGCGGTGGCAACCGCGACCGCCGCGCCGGCCTTTTCCCGCCCCTTGGGCGCCAGCGCGGCGCCGGCGATGCCGGCGCTCATGACCCGCGCCAGCAGCCCCAGGAACACGGTGCGGTCGGGCGCGGTTTTCATCTTGTCGCCGATCAGTTCACCGGCCCCCATCGCCAGTGCGCCGTACTTGAACAGCGGGCGGTCGAGCAGGAACAGCTCGCCCGGGGTGTCGCGCTTGGCCATGCGGGCGGTGGCGATCGTGGCCATCGGGGTCATCGAGCGTGCGCTGGCGACGGCGCCGATCAGTACGGAGGAAAGCAGGCTGCGAAAGTTCATTGTGACGGACTCCTGTGCAAGTCGTTTAACGGTCACTCAAATGTAGTCAATATTGCAAGATGATGTCGCCGGCCTGGCGCGCCCTCTCGCATGGCTGTCCCGTAGTACTATCGACCACACCGGATTCGCCGCGGCGCGGCCAAGGAGCAAACACCATGTCGACCAGCGGCTCTCGCATGCCAGCCGTGTTCATCGGCCACGGTTCGCCCATGAACACGCTTGAGATCAACGAGTTTACGGAGACCTGGCGCTCGCTCGGGCGCCTGCTGCCGCGGCCGCGCGCCGTGCTGGCCATCTCGGCGCACTGGTTCATCCAGGGGACCGCAGTCACCGCGATGCCGAACCCCAAGGTGATCCACGACTTCTACGGCTTTCCGAAGGAGCTGTTTGCCTTCGACTATCCCGCGCCAGGCAGTCCCGATGTCGCGCATGAAGTCGCCGAACTGCTGAAGCCCACCTATATCGGCATGGACATGGACAGCTGGGGCCTCGACCACGGCACCTGGTCGGTCCTTGCGCATGTCTTCCCCGAGGCGGACATCCCGGTAGTGCAACTGTCGATCCATGCCGCCGCCCCGCTCGCCTATCACATGGACCTCGGTGCGCGCCTGGCGCCGCTGCGCGATCGCGGCATCCTGATCCTGGGAAGCGGCAACCTCGTCCACAATCTGCGGCTGGTCGACTGGGCGCGCGGAAGCCGGGGCTTCGACTGGGCAGACCGCTTCGACGCGCGCGTGCGCGCGCTGATGACGACCGCGCCGGGCGACCTGGCCGAGGTCGAGTCCTCGCCGGATTACGCGCTTGCCGTGCCGACGCCAGAGCATTTCCTGCCCATCGCCTACCTTGCCGGCCTGTGCCGGGCCAGCGGCGAGCCGGCCGTCCCGTTTGCCGAGGCAAGGGCGCTCGGGTCGCTCAGCATGACGAGCTATGTGCTCGGCATGCGGGCGCCGTCCCAGCTCGGGGACGCAGCCGACTCGCAGACGCTGCCGGAGCGGGTGCCGCCGGAGCAGACGAATATTTGATCCGGACTGGCTTCAGCGCGAACCCACGGCCAGTGCGCCCCCCCGGCAACATTTGCTTACAGATGAGCAACCGCGCTTAACGCTCAGGCAACAGAGAATGGCTTTCCCTTCCCTTCCCCATGCATCCATGAAGCTCGCTACCTTCGCCCTCGCCGCCGCCTTCCTGTGCACCCAGACGCTGGCCTACGCGGTCCCCGTCACCGACTGGCGCGCCGACGACCTGCTCATGCAGGCGCCGGACCTCAAGAAGGAACTCGGCCTGACCGACAACCAGAACCTGCTGTGGGAACAGAGCATGCGCAAGACGCGCGCCATCCTGCGGCTGCGCAAGGAAAGGCGCGACGAACTCGATGCCGCCGCCAAGAAGCTCGCCAACGAACCGTCCGCCGAACTGCGCGGCCTGGCCGGCGCGCTCGCCGACGATGCAGCCATGATTCACGACGAGGACAAGGAACTGCGCGAGATCTGGTTCACGATGAACGATGCGCTCGACGACCGTCAACGAGGCCTGGTGCTGGCGCGCTTCAGGAGCATCCTGGAGCGCCAGCCGCCGGGACCGGGCGCTGGCGAAGGCCGCAGGGAAGGTGGCGGCAAGCCGGAGGGCGGCGGCCGCGGCGGCCGCGGGCCGGGCGGCATGCCTGGCGGCGGCGCACCGGGCGGCGGCAACATGAGTATCGGGATGGGCCGCGGTTTTTAAGCCGGCAGGGTTTACTTCAGGCGGCAGGTCAGCGCCCAGCAGCTGTCCCAGCGGCCGATCTTGATCTCGCGCACCGCCGTGCCGAGGCGCTTGCGCAGCGCGCTGTCGGTCGGGTAGTTCTTGGGCAGCTCGTGGCGCTTGCCGTCGGCATCGACGAACTGGGCCCAGGTATTGCCCTGGGCGTCGGTGCGCGCGACCGTCGGGCTGGCGCCTTCGACGTACTCGTCGTCGATCAGCACCAGCAGCGCATTCGAGCCGATGCGGGCGCGCAGGCCGGCGATGAAGGCATCCTGCTCCTCCTTCTTGAAATGCGACCACAGGAAGCCGGCGAATACCGCCGTGAACTTGCCGAGGTCGGTGGGCAAATTCAGTGCGTCGACCACGCGGTACTGCACGTTCTCCATCCCTTCGCCGTGTTCGCGCGCCACGTTCAGCATCGCTTCGCTGATGTCGGTGGCCAGCACCGATTGCGCCGTTTCGGCGATCACGTCGGTGAAGTAGCCGGTGCCGCAACCGAGTTCCAGCACGGTGTGGCCGCGCAACAGCTCGCCGACCTGCTCGGCGACGTCGTCGAGGTCGTCCTGGCGGTCTTCGTCGCTCTCGTCGTGGAACTGGGCGTCGTAGTGGTCCGCGATCGCGGTATAGAAGTCGGCGACTGGGTTGGTGCTCATGGTGTTTCCTTGTAATTACAGTTCGTAGTTCTCGCCGCCGCGCATGGCGGACTCGACCATCTTGCGGTTGAGGGTCGGGGCGAGCAGTTCGATGAAGGTATAGATATAGCTGCGCAGGTAGGCGCCCTGCTTGATCGCCACGCGCGAGGTGTTCATGCCGAACAGGTGGCCGACGGGGATCGCGCGCAGGTTGCGGTCGCGTTCCGGGTCGAAGGCCATGCCGGCGATGATGCCCACGCCCATGCCCAGCTCGACGTAGGTCTTGATCACGTCGGCGTCGATCGCTTCCAGCAGCACGTCCGGCTTCAGGTGGCGCAGGCCGAAGGCGTGGTCGATCTTGCTGCGGCCGGCAAAGGCGGCATCATAGGTGATGACCGGGTAGCCGGCGATTTCCTCCAAGGACACCGCTTTCGAGCGCAGCAGCGGATGTTCTTGCGGCACCACCAGCACGTGCTCCCACTGGTAGCACGGCAGCGTGATCAGGCCGTCGATGGCGGCGATCGACTCGGTGGCGATGGCCAGGTCGGCCTGGTCGTTCTTGACCATGTCGGCGATCTGCTTCGGGTTTCCTTGCAATAAAGACAAGCGCACCTTGGGGTACTTCTGCATGAAGCCCTGCACCACCTTGGGCAGCATGTAGCGCGCCTGGGTATGGGTGGTGGCGATGGTGAAGCTGCCGCTGTCGTGGGCCGCGTATTCCTTGCCGATGCGCTTGAGGCTGTCGATCTCCTGCATGATGAGCTCGACCGACTGCAGGACCAGCCGGCCCGGCTCGGTCAGCCCGCGGATGCGCTTGCCGTGGCGGGTAAAGATGTCGACGCCGAGCTCTTCCTCGAGCTCGATGATCGCTTTCGACACTCCCGGTTGGGAGGTGAACAGCGCCTTGGCGGCATCGGTCAGGTTGTAGTTCTGGCGCACGGCTTCGCGCACGAAGCGCAGCTGGTGAAGGTTCATGTGGTGGTCGGTTGTTCTATTGGTCTTGTTAAAGCGTCAGCAGATGACATTTTAAGATGCTTATTCAAGTTACGCATATAAGCAAATGAATTCTCCGTAGTTTGGAATATAAGCACCCATCCGTACACTTGGCCATACATTTAACGGGTGGACAATGTTTGCAAGGTCTGCCCTCACTGGACGAGACCATGTACCGCTACGACCACTACGACCATCTCATCGTGCGCGAACGCATCGCGCAGTACCGCAGCCAGGTGGAACGCCGCCTGAACGATGAGCTGACCGAAGAAGAATTCATCCCCCTGCGCCTCCAGAACGGCCTGTATATGCAACGCCACGCCTACATGCTGCGCGTGGCCGTGCCCTATGGCCTGCTGGCGTCGAAGCAGATGCGCATGTTCGCTCATATTGCCCGTAAGTATGACCGCGGTTACGGCCACTTCACCACCCGCCAGAACATCCAGTACAACTGGATCGAGCTGGAGCAGACTCCGCAGATCCTGGAAGACCTGGCCTCGGTCGAGATGCACGCCATCCAGACCTCGGGCAATTGCATCCGCAACATCACCACCGACGAATTCGCCGGCGTCGCCGCCGACGAGATCATCGATCCGCGTCCGTTCGCCGAGATCCTGCGCCAGTGGAGCACCTTCCACCCCGAGTTCATCGCCCTGCCGCGCAAGTTCAAGGTGGCGATCAACGGCGCCGTCGAAGACCGCGCCGCGATCGCCATCCACGACATCGGCCTGACCCTGGTGAAGAACGATGCTGGCGAAGTCGGCTTCAAGTTCATGGCCGGCGGCGGCATGGGCCGTACCCCGATTCTGGGCTCGGTCATCCGCGACTTCCTGCCCTGGCAGCACCTGCTGACCTATACCGAAGCCGTGATGCGCGTGTACAACCAGCACGGCCGCCGCGACAACAAGTACAAGGCGCGCATCAAGATCCTGCTGAAGGCCCTCGGCGTCGAGGAATTCACCCGCCAGGTCGAGGCCGAATGGGTCGACCTGAAGGACGGTCCGGAAACCCTGACCCAGGACGAATTCGACCGCGTCGCCCAGTGGTTCCAGCCGCACGGCTACGCCACGCTCGAAGACACCGATCCGACCGCCCAGCATCCGGACAACCGCGCCTTTGCCAACTGGCTCAACCGCAACGTCAAGCCGCACAAGGTGCCGGGCTATGCCGCCGTGGTGCTGTCGCTCAAGAAAACCGGCGTGCCGCCGGGCGACGCGACCGCCGAGCAGATGGACTTCGTGGCCGACCTGGCCGACAAGTTCAGCTTCGGCGAACTGCGCGTGACCCACGAGCAGAACCTGGTGCTGGCCGACGTCGAGCAATCGAAGCTGTTCGAACTGTGGCAGCTGGCCAAGGCCAAGGGCCTGGCGACGCCGAACATCGGCCTGCTGACCGACATTATCGCCTGCCCGGGCGGCGACTTCTGCTCGCTGGCGAATGCCAAGTCGATCCCGATCGCGGCGGCGATTGCCGAGCGCTTCGACAACCTCGACTTCCAGCACGACATCGGCGACATCGAACTGAACATCTCGGGCTGCATCAACGCCTGCGGCCACCACCACGTGGGCGCCATCGGCATCCTCGGCGTCGACAAGGACGGCAGCGAATGGTACCAGGTGTCGATCGGCGGCTCGCAGGGCAATAATTCGGCGATCGGCAAGATCATCGGCCCGTCCTTCTCGGCGCTGCAGATGCCGGAAGTGGTCGGCCGCCTGCTGGAAGTCTATGTGCGCGAGCGCTATGAAGGCGAACGTTTCGTCGACACCGTGCAGCGCCTCGGCATCGCGCCGTTCAAGGAACATGTCTATGCCACGCCGATCGCGGCGGGCGAACTGGTTGGGGAAGACCACTATGCCTAATTTCGTCCTGCACAAGCAGATCATCAAACACCGCGAAGTGGTCGAGGACGACTGGAGCGTGCTGCGCCTGCTAGAGGGCGAAACGCCGGAAACCGTCGAGGTCCCGGAAGGCAAGTTCATCGTGCCGCTGGGCGTGTGGCAGGCGCAGCGCGCTCTGCTTTCCGGCCGCAGCGAGATCGGCGTCTGGCTGGCGCCGGACGAGCAGGCGGCCGCCATCAAGGACGACCTGGACCGCTTTGGCGTCATCGCCGTCGACTTCCCGAAGTTCTCGGACGGCCGCGGTTACTCGACCGCCTTCAACCTGCGCAAGCGCCTCGGCTACAACGGCGAGCTGCGCGCGATCGGCGACGTGCTGCGTGACCAGTTGTGGCCCCTGTCGCGCGTCGGCTTCGATGCCTTCGCCACCCGCCAGGACCGCAGCATCCACGACGCGCTCAAGGGTCTGACCGTGTTCTCGGAAACCTACCAGGCCTCGGTCGACCAGCCGCTGCCGCTGTTCCGCCGTGCGCCGCGCGGTACGCCGCCGGAACTGACCGACGTCGGCGCCGGCATCTAAGGAAGCATTCAAGGAACCACCATGAGCGACCTCCATCGCCGCGTCGAAGAAACGAACGCCATCCTGGCGCGCATCGCCCGCGATTACTCGCCCGCCGTGTTCGCATCGAGCCTGGCGGCCGAGGACATGGTCCTGACCGACCTGATCCTCAAAGCGAAGCTGCCGATCGGGATCTTCTCGCTCGAGACCGGCCGCCTGCATGCCGAGACCCTCGACATGCTCAATCGCGTGCGCGAGACCTACGGCATTGATATCGCCCTGTTCAAGCCGCAGCCGGAAGCGGTCGAAGCCTACGTGGCGCAGAACGGCCTGAACGCCTTCTACGACAGCGTCGAGATGCGCAAGGAATGCTGCCGCGTGCGCAAGGTCGAGCCTTTGGGCCGTGCCCTGGCCGGCAAGCAGGCCTGGATCACCGGCCAGCGCCGCGCCCAGTCGACCACCCGCGCCGAACTGGCCGTACAGGAAGACGATGCCGCGCACGGCATGCAGAAGTTCAACCCGCTGGCCGACTGGTCGGAAGAAAACGTGTGGCAGTACCTGCGTGCCAACGCCGTGCCCTACAACGCCCTGCACGACCGCGGCTATCCGTCGATCGGCTGCGAGCCCTGCACCCGCGCGGTCCAGCCGGGCGAGGACGTGCGCGCCGGCCGCTGGTGGTGGGAGAACCCTGAATCGAAGGAATGCGGCCTGCACGTGGTCGACGGCAAACTCATTCGCATCAAATCCGTGGCCGCGTAAAGCAGCTCACCCAAAGGCAAAACAACATGACGACAGTATTCGACAACCCGGGCGTGCTCACCGACGTGAATGCGCGCCACCTCGACGCCCTCGAATCCGAGGCCATCCACATCCTGCGCGAGGTGGCCGCCGAATGCAGCAACCCTGCCCTGCTGTTCTCGGGCGGCAAGGATTCGGTTGTCCTGCTGCGCCTGGCCGAAAAGGCCTTCCGCCCGGGTAAATTCCCCTTCCCGCTGGTGCACATCGACACCGGCCACAACTTCGACGAAGTGATCGAATTCCGCGACGCTAGAGTCGCGGAACTGGGCGAGCGCCTGATCGTCGGCTCGGTCGAGGAGTCGATCCGGCGCGGCACCGTGCGCCTGCGTAATCCGCAGACCGATTCGCGCAACGCGGCCCAGGCCGTGACCCTGCTGGAAACCATCGCCGAACACGGTTTCGACGCCTGCATCGGCGGCGCCCGCCGCGACGAGGAAAAGGCGCGCGCCAAGGAGCGCATCTTCTCCTTCCGCGACGAGTTCGGCCAGTGGGATCCGAAGGCCCAGCGCCCGGAACTGTGGGACCTGTATAACACCCGCGTCCACCCGGGCGAGAACATGCGCGTGTTCCCGATCTCGAACTGGACCGAGCTGGACGTGTGGCAGTACATCGCCCGCGAAAAGCTGGCCCTGCCCCCGATCTACTTCGCGCACGAGCGCCAGGTGATCCCGCGCAACGGCCTGCTGGTGCCGCTCACCCCGCTGACCCCGGCCCGCGAAGGCGAGCAGGTCGAGACCCGCACCGTGCGCTTCCGCACCGTGGGCGACATCTCCTGCACCTGCCCGGTGGCGTCCACCGCCAGCACGGTGGAGAACATCATCGCCGAAACCGCCGTCACCGAGGTGACCGAACGCGGCGCGACCCGGATGGACGACCAGACCTCCGAAGCCTCGATGGAAAAGCGCAAGAAGCAAGGATATTTCTGATGAACGCCATGACCGATAACCTCAATCAAAGCGGCATGCTCCGCTTCATCACCGCCGGCTCCGTCGACGACGGCAAAAGCACCCTGATCGGGCGCCTGCTGTACGACAGCAAGGGCATCTTCGCCGACCAGCTGGCCGCCGTCTCGCGCTCGAAGCACAAGCGCACCGTGGGCGACACCATCGACCTGTCGCTGCTGACCGACGGCCTGGAAGCCGAGCGCGAACAGGGCATCACCATCGACGTGGCCTACCGCTACTTCGCCACCCCGAAGCGCAAGTTCATCATCGCCGACACCCCGGGCCACGAGCAGTACACCCGCAACATGGTCACCGGGGCCTCGACCGCCGACGCCGTGATCATCCTGGTGGACGTCTCGAAAGTGAAGCTGGGCGACGACGGCAGCGTGACGCTGCTCACGCAAACCAAACGCCACTCGACCATCGCCAAGCTGCTGCAGATCGAGCACGTGATCGTGGCCGTCAACAAGATGGACCTGGTGAACTACGACCAGACCGTGTACGAGCGCATCGTTGCCGCCTACGGCGAGTTCGCCCGGTCGCTGGGCCTGAAGGACGTGACCGCGATCCCGCTGTCGGCACTCAGCGGCGACAACGTGGTGCTCGCCTCCGAGCGCATGCCCTGGTACCAGGGCCCGACCCTGATCGAGCTGCTCGAAGGCCTGTCGGTCTACGACGAATCGCACGCCGCCCCGTTCCGCTTCCCGGTACAGCTGGTGGCGCGCCACAACGGCCACGAAGCCAACGACTTCCGCGGCTACATGGGCCGCATCGAATCGGGCAAGGTCTCGGTCGGCGACAAGCTGGTGGTGCAGCCTTCGGGCCAGCAGGCGACCGTCAAGGAGATCGTCACCTTCGACGCTTCCCTGCAATCGGCCGTGGCCGGCCAGTCGGTCACCCTGCTGCTGAACGAATACCTGGACATCTCGCGCGGCGACCTGCTCGCCAGCGCCGAGCAGCCGGCAACCCAGCTCAAGCAGGTGGTGGCGGACGTATGCTGGATGTCGGATGAGCCGCTCGATGCGCGCCGCAAGTACTGGATCAAGCACGGCACCCGCCAGACCGCCGCCAAGGTCAAGCAGGTCGACAGCATCCTGGACGTCAACACCCAGCAACGTCATGCGGCAGAGGGCCTGAAGCTGAACGACATCGCCACCGTGCAGCTCTCGGTCCAGCAGCCGCTGGCGGCCGACGCCTATGCCGACAACCGCGCAACGGGCGCCTTCATCCTGATCGACGAAGTCACCCACCAGACCGTCGCAGCGGGTATGATCCGTCTGGATCAATAAGCGAAGGAAGCGTATGGCGGCACTGGGGAAAGTCTATCTGGTAGGAGCCGGACCCGGTGCCGCCGACCTCATCACCGTACGCGGCGCGCGCCTGCTGGAGCAGGCCGACGTCGTGCTCTACGACGCCCTCGTCACGCCCGAGATGCTGGCATTGTGCCGCCAGGCGGAGCTGATTTCCGTCGGCAAGCGCTCGGGCCAGCGCTCCACCGCGCAAACCATCATCAACCAGCAGCTGGTCGAATGCGCCGGCAAGTTCAGGCAGGTGGTGCGCTTGAAAGGCGGCGATCCGATGCTGTTCGGGCGCGCCGACGAAGAACTGCGCGCGCTGGAAGCGGCCGGCATCGAAGTCGAAGTCGTCCCCGGCATCACCACCGCGGTTGCGGCTGCCGCTGCGACGAAGCAGCCGCTCACCAAGCGCGGCGTGGCGCGCAGCGTCGCCTTCTTCACGTCCAGCACCGCGCCGGACCAGCCGGATCACCCGGCCCTGCCCGAGACCGACACCCTGGTGCAGTACATGGGCGGGCGCGAAGCCGCGGCAACCGCCGAGCGCCTGCTGGCGGAAGGACGGCGGCCGGACCTGCCGGTGGTGGTGGTGGAGAATTGCAGCCGTTCGGACGAACGGATTTTGCGCCTGACTTTATCTGACCTGGCCCGCGGCCTGGAGCCGGGGCATGGGCCCGTTCTGGTAATGCTCGGCGAAGCGCTCGCCAAGCGCGAACACCAACCGTAGGGTGGGCAGGGTAATTCCACAGGAATTACGAATGCCCACGCGGTGATTGCTAACGGCTCCGTTCTCGGGCTCGATGATCTTGCTGCCAACTATCACCGCGTGGGCGGGAGGACCCGCCCACCCTTGTATTATCCAACCTGAGCTTATCACTCACCCGAGGGGCACTTC
>JAEAMF010000511.1_pt1 | contig 46741 bp, 42 predicted proteins | sample 8958721 | NCBI WGS metagenome assembly JAEAMF01 (sample SAMN16933255, study PRJNA681124) | bioreactor sludge metagenome | isolation source: anaerobic bioreactor treating anionic surfactant - SDBS | place: India: Bengaluru | collected 2019-02-28
GCTGGATCGTGCAGAGTATTCAGGTGATCGACGGTCAGCCTTTGGGTGAGCATCTGTTCATCGGTCCGGACTTTCAGGTGATAGAGCGACGGGCACGGCCGGACTACCGCTACGACCCACGCGGCCGTCAGTGGTTTATCGCCGCTAAACAGCGCGGTGATCTGTACGTCACCGATCCGTACGTGTTTTTCTCCACTGGACAGCCCGGCGTGTCCTTTGCACACCCCACCGAGAACGGCAACGGCGTTGCGGGGGCAGACATCACCCTAAGCTCACTGAACGCACTGATGCTGGAGCTTAAAGCCACCCCGGACAGCCGCATCGCCCTGCTCAACGCCATGGGCGAAGTGCTCAGCTGGCAAAAAGGTGCACCGCAGATGCTTGATGACGGCGCTGGCAAACTGCGCTTGCCCCGCCTGGATGAGTTGCAGGCGCCGATACTGCAACGCCTGGTCAGCACACTGAACGAGCGCACAGAGGACGGCCTGAGCTTTCAGGCTGCTGACGACGACTGGCAAGGCATCCGCATTGCCCTGCCTACGGTAGGCGGGCAGACCCTGACATTGTTGATGGCGGCGCCCTATCGTGAGCTGCTGGCTGACGCCATCGCACTGCGCAACCGCGGCATGCTGATTGCCTTGGCCTTGCTGGTCCTTGGCGTACTGATGGCCCTGGCCATGGCGCGCCTGGCGTCCAAACCCCTGCAAGCCTTGACCGCCGAAGCAGAAAAAATCGAGCACTTCAACTTCGACGAGCCCCTCGAGGTAGAGTCGCAGATTGCCGAGGTGGTCGACCTGTCTCGCGCCATGGGCAGCATGAAAAACACCATTCACCGCTTCCTTGAGTTATCGATTGCCCTCTCCAGCGAGACCAACTTCCAGCGGCTGCTGGCCCATCTGGTACGTGAAATGCAGGAGATCACCAGCGCCGAGGTCAGCCTGATCTACCTGGCAGATGCTGATGCCACTCGTCTGCAACTGGCCCGTATTCACTGCCGAAACAGCCCGTTCGACGCAGCGCCTGGCAGTGATATCGAGCTTGCCGTGGCCCATGATCATCCTTTGGTACGGGCCATGCGCACGGCCACACCCTGCGCAGTGTCGGCTGATGAGTTGCAGCGCAACTTTCCGCCGTTCAGCAACATCGATCAGCCCTTGTCATTGTGGGTACTGCCGCTGAAGAGCCGGGCAGGCGATCTGCTTGGCGCACTGGCGCTGCTGGTCGACGAGCAGCATCACCCGCTGAGCCCGGAATTGATGGCCTTTGTCGAGGCACTGTCCACAACCTCGGCGGTGGCGCTGAACACCCAGCGCCTGATCGATGAGCAGAAGGTTCTGCTGGAAGCCTTCATTCAGTTGATCGCCGGGGCCATTGATGCCAAGAGCCCCTACACCGGCGGGCACTGCCAACGTGTGCCTGAGCTGACCAAGATGCTCGCACGCGCCGCCTGTGCCGAACGCAGCGGGCCTTTCGCTACCTTCAACCTGACTGAAGAACAGTGGGAGGAACTGCACATTGCCGCCTGGCTGCACGACTGCGGCAAAGTCACGACACCGGAGTACGTGGTGGACAAGGCAACCAAACTGGAAACCCTGCACGATCGTATCCATGAAATACGCATGCGCTTTGAAGTGCTCAAGCGCGACGCAGAACTGGCCTGCTGGCAGGCAATCGCGGCGGGTGGCGATAGCGATTTGCTGCAGGCCACACTGGCTGAGCAGTTGCATGAGCTGGACGAGGAATTCGCCTTCATTGCCCAGTGCAATGAAGGCGGCGAGTTCATGGCCCCGGAGCGGGTCGAGCGGCTACAGCGCATCGCCGCGCGCACCTGGCGGCGTACCCTGTCCGATCGCCTTGGCATTTCCCATGAGGAGAAAGCGCGCAAGAACCTCAGCCCGGAGCCGGCACTGCCCGTCGACGAGCCACTACTGGCCGACAAACCCGAACACATTTTCCCTCGCGGGCCGCGCGAACAGATGCCTGCCGACAACCCTTGGGGCTTCAAGGTCAAGGTGCCCGAACACCTGTACAACCGCGGCGAGCTCTACAACCTCAGCATTGGCCGAGGCACCCTTGTCGAGGAAGAACGCTACAAGATCAACGAACACATCATCCAGACCCTGATCATGCTGGAGAAGCTGCCGTTCCCAAGGCACCTGCGGCGCGTGCCGGAGATCGCCGGTGGCCATCACGAGAAAATGGACGGTACCGGCTACCCCAAGGGCCTGACACGCGAGCAGATGAGTGTGCCTGCCAGGATGATGGCGATTGCCGATATCTTTGAGGCGCTCACCGCCGTCGACCGCCCCTACAAACAGGGCAAGACCCTGTCCGAGGCGATCAGGATCATGGGCTTCATGCGCAAGGATCAGCACATCGACGCGGAGCTGTTCGCGCTGTTCCTGCGCTCGGGTATCTATCGTCAATACGCCGAACGCTACATGCCCCCGGCGCTGATCGACGAGGTGGATATTGCCGCCTACCTGTAGCCGCTTGCGTTTATAGGGATATCCCGGCCTGCTGCACAAAGGCACGCGCCTGGCGGGTCAGTTGATCGAGGTGCCGGTCACGCTGCTTTTCCGCTTCCACCATCGCTTTCTTGCCCTGTTGCTGAAGCAGATAGGTGTGTATCTGGCGTACCTCCACGGAACGGTAAATCGGCGCTACATCCAGCACCGCCACATGCCCGTGGGTGCTGTGGTCACGGGTGTTCATCAGTACTTGCGGGCCACGCACGCCGATGACCTGAAACCCCATCGACTCAAAGCACGGCACTTTAGCGGTAAAGCACGCCAACTCGGCATGTGGGTAGCGACTCAGCATGGCCTGCACCATCGCCCGGGCAATCCCCTGACGCCGGCGGCTGAGCGGCACGGCCATATAGGCGACCGAGCACGCCTCGGGATCACCCGTCGCGGGCAGGTACAGCAGAAAGCCGACAACCGTTGCCGGGTCGTTGGCATCCAGGGCCACGATCAGCTCGACAGGCATTCCCCTGGAACCGTCCATCGCCTCAAGATAAAGATGAACCTCGTAGCCAACACCGTATTGGTAAAGCCGGTAGAGCGGGTTGCTCGGCGCAATGGCCACCGCGCTGATGTCCGTGACGTAATCGACGACCATCTGCATGATCTGGCTTCTGATCGCCTCGGGGGGTGGGCTTTCAAGGCGGGTGACAGTGAACATTGCGTTTCGAACTCCGGGACTAAGGCATGCCCATGGCCTGAGACGTTGGCGCTGGGCGCCGACATGATAACCCGTCTTTACGCCGCTGGCCTGCTACACGGCTCACCGATGATGAGGGGGTACCAGAGCAAAACCGCGCTCAACCGCGCAGGCGCCCTGCCAGTGCCGGTATCACTGTCGCTGGCACCGGGCGTGCCAACAGGTACCCCTGGCCCAGCTCGCAGCCCAGCCGCAGCAGTTCGTCGGCGGTGCATTGATCTTCGATGCCTTCGGCCAGGGTTTCCAGCCCCAGCGAGCGCGCCATCTGGATGATCGCTTCGACGATGGCGTGGCCATCGGCGGCGCTGGTCATCCCGCGCACAAAGGACTGGTCGATCTTGAGCGTGTCTACCGGCAGCCGACGCAAGTACGCCAGCGAAGAATAGCCGGTGCCGAAATCGTCGATAGACAGCTTGATGCCATAGGATTTAAGGCTGATAAGCGTCGCCAGCACCTGCTCGGTGTCTTCGATCAGGCTCGACTCTGTCAATTCCAGTTCCAGTGCCGACGCTGGCAAGTCGGCATCGCTCAGCGCCTGTTTGATCACCGCTTCCAGCGAATGGTGGTGCAGTTGCACGGGCGACAGGTTGACCGCGACCCTTGGAATATCCAGCCCACTGGCCCGCCATTGTGCGGCCTGCCGACAGGCCTGCTGGATAATCCAGTCGCCCATTGGCACGATCAACCCGCTTTCTTCAGCCGCAGTAATGAAACGGTCTGGCGAGATCAGCCCTTGGGTTGGATGCTCCCAGCGTACCAGCGCTTCGGCACCGACAATACGACCACTGCCGAGCTCGAACTGCAACTGGTAATGCAGCGTCAATTCATGCTGGTCGATGGCCTGGCGCAGGCTGTTGAGCAGTTGCAGGCGCTCACTGACCTCCAGGTTCATTGCAGCGCTGTAGAAGCGCCAGGTCTTGCGGCCGGCCTGCTTGGCCTTGTACATGGCTGTTTCAGCATTACGAAGCAATTCAGCCGGTGCTTCGCCATCGTGAGGGGCCAGGGCGACGCCGATAGACACTGAGGTTGAGATTGCCTGCCCGGCAATCCGGAAGGGCGCAGCCAGCAGGTCGAGAATGGTTTGCGGTACCTTGGCAATGTCATCGGCATTCACCGGGCCAGTCAGCAGTACAGCAAACTCATCACCACCATAGCGACACACGGTAGCCGTCGCTGGCAACCCTTCACGCAGGCGCTCACCTATTGCCCGCAGCAAATCATCGCCGTGGGCGTGGCCCAGGGAATCGTTGACCAGCTTGAACGCATCGACATCCAGAAAGAGCAAGACGACCGGGTGGTCGTCACCCCGCATACTGACCAGCGCCTGCAGCGTCCGGTCTTGCAGCAATGCCAGATTAGGCAGGCCGGTCAGCGTATCGTAGAACGACATGACCTCGATGCGCTTCTCGGCAGCCTGGCGGTCGGCGATTTCTACAGCAAGACGCTCGTAGGGTTCGCGCACGCTTGAAACAAACACAATGCGGTAGATCAGGCAGTACGAGAGAACCTTATAGAGGTGCCCGGTCAGGCTGTAGAGCTCGTTGACGTTGTGATAGGCGGTGAAGCAAAGCTCCGAAAGAATGGAAATCAGTGCAGCAGCCAACAGGCCATTGGCGTCATAGGCAAGGCTGCGCCGAGCGCGCCAGAAACACACGGAAGCGATGGCCAGCACGCCAATGATGGCCCACTCCATTGCGATCTTGAAGGGCGTCAGGCCCATGCCCTCAACGAAGGTGTGCGGCCAGACATCGGGGAAAAACAGGCCGAGCACGTAAATCACCGCCACCATCACCAATGCCGCGAGCAGCATGGGCAAGCGCGGCGTGCTACTAGTCAGTGGGCGCCAGGAACGGATGGAGATCAGCAACAACGTGCCTGCGGTCAGTACGCGCGATACCAGCCAGAAATTGATCGCTTTTTCGGGAGATGAAAGCGTAACGAACACTGGCATGCCCCTATAGGACAGCACATGTGCCAGATCAAGCAGCGCAATTGAGAGGAACGCACAGCCGAGCAACAACAGGTTACTGGGCTGCCCTGGCCGATAGCTGTGCCAGGTCACCGCGAATACCAGCACCGCAACGGTAATGGCAAAGATTTCACAAATCGAATGCAACGCAACCGGAAACCAGCCGGCACTGACTTGAACCGCAGCCGGCGCAAGCCATACGGCAAGCAGCACCAACCCGAGAACAACGACCATGATCAGGTGGTTACTGTCGCGAGGCTGACGGTCTGTAGCGGGGAGTGTCGGAGAAGAACTGCTCGGATAGGTCATAGGCACAATCAGGCTGTGTTTCCGATAGCAGCATGGATACCGTCAGCTGCGGGCGGTCGCCATTGTATAAGGCGGCCTGAGCTAAAACCATATTTAAAATGGGTTTACTGGTGTCCTTCAAGGCCCTGAAGCCGCGTAAATCAAGGCACGTACGTCCCAACATTGCGACAACCCGGCGGGTTAAAGATTTCTATTCTCACAAGCAATGTTATAGAGTAACCAGCCTTAATGCCTATCAACCCCCGCATTGCGAACGGCCCATGACCCCTGCTCTTGCTCACACCACAACCACTACCACTGCCAACCGGTTGCTCTCGATTGATGCCTTGAGGGGGCTGGTCATGCTCTTCATGTTGCTGGACCACGTCCGGGAGACCTTCCTGCTCCACCGACAAGTGTCCGACCCGATGGACATAACGGTGACAGAGCCTGCGCTGTTCGTCAGCCGGACCCTGGCCCACCTGTGTGCGCCTGTGTTTGTCTTGCTGACCGGGCTGTCGGCTTACCTGTTCGGTGAAAAGTACGCCGGTAAAGGCGATGTGAGCGGTTTTCTGTTCAAGCGTGGGCTGTTTCTGCTGGTACTGGAGTTCACCCTGGTCAACTTCGCCTGGACGTTCCAGTTGCCACCCACGGTTATCTACCTGCAGGTCATCTGGGCGATTGGCCTGAGCATGATCGCCTTGTCAGCCCTGGTCTGGCTGCCACGTCAGGTCCTGCTGGGTTTGAGCCTGCTGATCATTGTCGGCCACAACCTGCTCGACCCGCTGCACTTCCCGGAAGGGATGGCGCTGCACGTGCCGTGGGCGATTTTGCATGATCGCGGCTGGATCGAGCTGTCGGATACCCTGCGGCTGCGCACCTCTTATCCCGTGCTGCCGTGGATTGGCGTCATCGGCCTGGGCTATGCCATCGGCCCCTGGTTCGCACGCAGTGCAACGCCGGCTGCACGCCAACGCAAACTGCTAGGCTGGGCAAGCCTCGGTTTAATTGGCTTTGTTGCCTTGCGCCTGCTCAATGGCTACGGCGAACGCCCCTGGACGGCCAGCGAGGCTCCGTTGCATACGTTGATGAGCTTCTTCAACATCACCAAGTACCCGCCATCCCTGCTCTTCCTTGCCCTGACTCTGAGCCTTGGCCTGTTGCTGCTGCTAACGTTCGAGCGCCTCCAGAAACACAAGGCCATCGGCCCGTTGACCGTGCTCGGGTCGGCGCCAATGTTCTTCTACCTGCTGCATCTGTACGCGCTGAAAGGGCTGTATGTGCTCGCCGTGGCGCTGTTTGGGCTGAACCAGGGCGACTATTTCGGGTTCGATGGCATCTGGGCCATCTGGTTGACCGCCGGGGTGCTGGCGGTGGCGCTATACCCTGCAGTACGCAGGTTCGCGACTTTGAAGGCTCAACGCCGTGATATTGCCTGGCTCAAGTATTTCTAACGGCCACTGCACAGCATCGCCATGGTCGGCCCACGGCGATGCCGAGGCGGTATTAAACCAGCAATTGCGGATCAATCATGTCGCACTCAAAGGCCAGCCAGCCGCCATTCGGTTCGGCATGGCCGTTAACAATCGGGCCGTAGTAGGACAGCCCGTTCTTAAGGGTAATGCACACATGCGTCGGTGCATCCGGCGCCGCCAACTGGCCGGTGAAATGCACCTTCTTCAGGTTGTCCGTCACTGCTTCCAGGCCAATGGCTACGTTTTCATTGTCGACCGCCTCGACCTCTCCCGCGCTTTGCTCAGCGCTGACGGTCACGGTGGCTGTGTCTTGGTACATGCTTGAACTCCATCGGCAGGGCATTCGGCACAGTGCCGCGCCAAAAAGACACTAGGGTAAGCCAGTGACGGCATTAGCTGAAGCGCCTACGCGAAAACATTTAGCCGCGACACGGCCAAGGCGACGGAGATCCCCCTACATCAGTTGAGCACCCAACGCTGGCGAATGCGGTCGCTCACCGCGTCGACAATCAACACCAGCGCCAGCATGGCGATGATCACGGTGCTGGCCCGCGACTCCTGGAACAGGCTGAGCGTCATGTACAACATCTGGCCCAGCCCTCCGGCACCAACGAAACCCAGTACCGCGGCCATGCGGATGTTGTTTTCCCAGCGGTACAGGGTGTAGGCCAACAGTTGCGGCCAAAGGTTGGGCAGCATGCCGTAGCAGAACGCCGAAACCTGGCTGCCGCCCTGCAAGCGAATGGCCTGGGCCGCTGCAGTGGGTGTGTTCTCGAAGGCTTCAGCATACAGCCGGCCCAGCACACCCGCCGTGTGCAAGGCCAGCGCCAGGGTACCGGCATTTGGCCCAAGCCCTGCGGCCAATACCATCAACACTGCCCAGACCAGTTCGGGTATCGCCCTCAAGGCATTGAGCAGCAGCCGTGCGAGCCCACGCAGGGCCCCGCCGAACAATCCGGCCGCAGGCAGTGCCAGAAGCAAGCCCAGTGTAGCCGCCAACAACGTGCCTACACCCGAAATGGCCAGTGTTTCCAGCGCCCCTCGCGCCACGGATTGCAGGTGCTCGCGGCTGGTATCTGTGTTGAGTAAACGCGCCGCGTACTCCCCCATGTTGCCCACCCCACCCTCACCCACCAGCGCCCACAGATCCAGGCTCAAGTAAGCAAACGACGACACGATCGCGGCCAACACCGCAAACAGCACCAGCAGGTCGATCAGGCGCCTCATGCCAGCCTCCTGCGCAGCAAGCCACTGAGTTGATCGGCCAGCCAGACCAGCAGCAGGAACGTCAGCAACATACTGGCCACTTCCGCGCCAGCAAACATGCGCATCGACAAATCGATCTGCTGGCCCAGCCCGCCAGCGCCAACAAACCCCATCACCACCGAAGCCCGAATCGCGCACTCCCAGCGGTAGATGGTGTACGACACCAGCTCTGTACCCGCACAGGGCAAAATGCCGTAGAAAAAGGCCCCAAGACGCGTGCTGCCAGCTTGCAGCAACGCATGGGCAGGCCGCTGATCGACCGACTCGAAAATCTCCGCATAGACTTTGCCCAACATGCCGCTGTAAGTAATGGCGATAGCCAGCACGCCCGCAGTCGGCCCCAGGCCCACGGCCCTTACGAACAGCAACGCCCAGACGATTTCCGGCACACTGCGCAGAAACACCATGAGCGCACGCACCGGCCAGCGCAGTGCCAAAGCCAAGGCACTGGGGCGCCCGCCCCGCGAGGCTGCGGACAACGACAACGCGCGGCTGGCCAGCAGGCTGGCCGGGACCGCCAGGAGCAAGGCCAACGTCATGCCCGCCGTGGCAACGGCGAGGGTTTGCAGCGTGGCGCCCCATAGCAACTCAAGGAACGCCTGGTCATGAGCCGGCGGCCAGAAAGCGCTGACGAAGCTGCCGATCTGACGACGGCTGTCGGCCTGAAACAACACACCGAGGTCGAGTTCGCTCAGGTGCAGCCCCGGCCAGAGCAGTGCCAGCGCCAGCAGGGTCAGCAACAGCCGTGGCGCGGTTGCCGGGTCGCGCAGGTCACGACTCAGCATCGGGGAATCTGCAGGGTCAGCGGCGCAACGGGCTGAACCGGCGAGGTCAGTTGCTCGTTGGCGTACAAGGCATCAAGCAAGTCCTCGGTCACTTCAGCCGCCGGTTTGTCGAACACCAGACGGCCTTCACGAATACCGATCACCCGCGCGAAGTGGGCCAATGCCAGGTCTACCGCATGCAGGCTGGCGACCAGGGTAATACCTCGTACGCTGGCGTAGCTGCACAGGGTCGCCAGGCTATGCGCAGCGAGCACCGGGTCCATCGCCGAGACCGGCTCATCGGCCAGCAGCAAGTCTGGCTGCTGGTACAGCACCCGGGCGATGCCGACTCGCTGCAATTGCCCGCCGGAGAGTTGTTGGCACTGCACGAACAGTTTGTCCGCCAGGTCCAGGCTCGACAGCACGGCGCGCGCGCCAGCCACATCGACGGGCCGCAACAGGCTGAGCAAGCCTCGCAGGGTCCCCCACTGCCCCAGCCGGCCGGCCAGTACGGTCGTGACCACCCGCTGACGCGGCGGCAAGGGTGGAACCTGATGAATCAGCCCCAGGCGCGCACGCAGCTTTTGCCTCAGCCGCGCCGAGAGGTGCCAGGGCCGCTGGCCGAGCACCTCCAGCTCGCCGCTGCCTGGTTTGGTGGCGGTGGCAATCAGGTGCAGCAAGCTCGACTTGCCAGCACCCGAGGGGCCAATAATCGCCACCTGCTCGCCGGCCTCGATGGTCAGGTTCAGGTCACGCAGCGCTTGCAGCGCACCATGGTTGAGGCAGGCCCCGGTCAGTCGGATCGTCATTTCAGCAGTTCAGCAGCCCGAGCGGCCTCTTCAATACCCGCATAGTTCTCCGGGCGCGTTTCGATGAAACGGGTAGCCGCCTGCAAATCAAGAATGGCCTTGTGCTCGGGGTTGGCCGGATCAAGGGCCAGGAACGCCGCCTTGATCTTCTGCGCCAGCGCCGGGTCAAGGCTGCCACGCACGGTCCAGTTGTAGTCGAAGTACGTAGGCGTCGTGGCGAACACGTGTACCTTGCTGGTATCGACCTTGCCAGCGGCCACCAGTTTGTCCCACACACTGGCGTTGAGCACACCGCCGTCGACCTTGCCCGCCTGCACCCAGGCAGCCGTGGCGTCATGGGCACCGGAATACGCTACGCGGCTGAAGAAGGTTTCTGGCTTGATGCCGTCCTTGAGCATGAAGTAACGCGGCATCAGGCTACCGGAGGTGGACGATACCGAGCCAAAGGCAAAGGTCTTGCCCTTGAGGTCAGACAACTGTTTGACCTGCGGGTCGGCCGTGATGAATTTGCTGGTGAACCGGGCATCCTGTTCGCGCTGTACCAGCGGCGTGGCGCCAGGGCTTTTCAGGTGAACCTGGACGAAGGTGAAACCGCCAAGCCAGGCGAGGTCCAGACGGTCACTGGCCAAGGCCTCGACCACCGCCGGGTAGTCGGCCACCGGCACAAACTCCACCTTCATGCCCAATTGCTGCTCAAGATAAGCGCCCAGCGGCTTGAACTTGCGCAGCAGCTCGGTTGGGGCTTCATCGGGAATCGCACTGACGCGCAAGGTTTCGGTGGCCTGAGCCAGAAAAGCGGAACCACTCAGTACCAGGCCGGCAAGCAGTGCCAGGGTGTTTTTGAGCATGGGAGTTCTCCGGTTCGACAGCGCAATAGGTAGGGCTTACAGGTGCCGAATTATAGGAGTTAGCAGCACAAAGACCAGCTTTGATAGAATCCGGCGCTATAACTCCTTGAGGTGCGACATGAGCGAACCAATTCGCCTGACCCAGTACAGCCACGGTGCCGGCTGCGGCTGCAAGATTTCCCCCAAGGTGCTGGACGTGATCCTGGCCGGTAGCGGCGCCCAGCATCTGGACCCGAAACTCTGGGTCGGCAATGCCTCACGCGATGACGCCGCCGTCTACGCACTCGATGACGAGCGCGGCGTAGTCTCGACCACCGATTTCTTTATGCCGATTGTCGATGACCCCTACGATTTCGGCCGCATTGCCGCCACCAACGCCATCAGCGATATCTACGCGATGGGTGGCGACCCACTGATGGCCATCGCGATTCTCGGCTGGCCAGTGAACCTGCTACCCGCAGAAGTGGCCCGCGAAGTGATTCGTGGTGGCCGCGCCGTATGCGATGCCGCAGGCATTCCCTTGGCCGGTGGCCACTCCATTGATGCACCCGAGCCGATTTTCGGCCTGGCCGTCACCGGCGTGGTCGAAAAACGCCACATGAAACGCAACGACACCGCCACACAGGGCTGCCGCCTCTACCTGAGCAAGCCACTGGGGATTGGCATCCTCACCACGGCGGAAAAGAAAGCCCGGTTGCGCGAGGAGGACAAACACCTGGCCCGCGACTGGATGTGCACACTGAATACACCCGGCAGCCGTTTCGGCAAGTTGTCAGGTGTTCAGGCGATGACCGACGTTACCGGTTTCGGCCTGCTCGGCCACCTTGTGGAAATGGCCGACGGCAGCAACCTGACCGCACGCATCACCTACAGCGCCGTACCGCGCCTGCCCGGCGTCGATTACTACCTGGCCGAAGGCTGCGTGCCTGGCGGCACTCAACGCAACTTCGACAGTTACGGCGAGAAGATCGCAGCCCTGAGTGATGAACAGAAAAACCTGCTCTGCGATCCGCAGACCAGCGGCGGCCTGTTGGTTGCAGTAAGCCCCGAGGGTGAAGCCGAATTTCTGTCTGTGGCCGCCGAACTGGGCCTGACACTGGCTCCGATCGGTGAGCTGGTCGAGCGACAGCGGTACGCGGTAGAGGTGTTGTAATGGCTGACAACACCCTCGACTACCGCACACTGTTTCTCAATGATGTGCCGCTGATGGACGTTCGCGCCCCCGTTGAATTCAACAAAGGGGCCTTTCCCGGTGTAGTCAACCTGCCGTTGATGAATGATCAGGAACGTCAGCGAGTCGGCACCTGCTACAAGCAACGCGGCCAGCAGGCGGCCATTGAACTGGGTCACCAACTTGTCTGCGGCGCTACCAAGGACGAGCGCATTGCCGCCTGGGCTGCCTTTGCCCGGGCCAATCCAAACGGATACCTGTACTGCTTTCGCGGCGGGCTGCGCTCACAGATCACCCAGAAGTGGCTCAAGGACGAGGCCGGTATCGACTACCCGCGTGTAGTCGGTGGCTACAAGGCAATGCGCACCTTCCTCCTTGAGACCACCCAGCAGGCCGTGGCGCAGTGCGATTTCGTGCTGGTCGGCGGCCTCACCGGCACCGGCAAGACCGAGGTGATCCATGCCTTGCGCAACGCCATCGACCTGGAGGGGCTGGCCAACCACCGTGGTTCCAGCTTCGGCAAGCGCGCCACCGGCCAGCCGGCACAGATTGACTTTGAAAACCGCCTGGCCATCGACCTGCTGAAAAAGCGTGATGCCGGTATCGAGCAGTTCGTACTCGAGGACGAGAGCCGCCTGGTCGGCAGCTGCAACCTGCCCCTGGAGCTCTACCAGGGCATGCAGCAGTACCCCATGGTCTGGCTCGAAGACAGCCTGGAACACCGTATCGAACGCATCCTTCAGGACTACGTCACGGGTCTGTGTGCCGAGTTCATCGCTGTCCACGGCGAGGAGACGGGGTTCGCACAGTATGCCCAGCGCTTGCAAAACAGCATGGCGAACATCCAGAAACGCCTGGGTGGCGAGCGCTACAAGCGTTTCTCGACCCTGCTGCAGGACGCGCTCGATGAGCAGCAACGCAGTGCTCAGGTTGACTTGCACCGCGGCTGGATCGCAGGCCTGCTGAACGAGTATTACGACCCGATGTACGCCTTCCAGCGCGCCAGCAAGGGCGAACGGGTTGAATTCGTTGGCGAACAACAGGCCGTCATCGAGTACCTGCAACAGCGCATGGCACGCCACTAAGCGCTATCAATCGCCCTGCCCTACTTCAGATAAGACCTGAGCAGAGCGGCAATCTGGTCGACTTCGGCTTGCCGCTGCTGCGCTGTCAAATCCTCTGCTCCGAGGTGCTCACGAATGTGACCCTCCATCACCTCGGTCATCAAGCCATTGACGGCGCCGCGAATGGCCGCGATCTGCTGCAGGATCGCGATGCAGTCAGTGTCCTGCTCCAGTGCCGTTTCCAGTGCCGTTGCCTGCCCTTTGATCCGGCGAACCCGGGTCAGCAGTTGCTTCTTGCCTTTGGTTGTGTGTGCCATTGCATTCTCGCCAATTAGTATACTGGGGTATAGTATGCGAACCCCCTGATATCCCGAGCATGATACCCATGAATTCACTGGCCTCCGAGTACCGGCATTCCCATGTCTTCGACGAAGGGAATCCGCTGGCGGAAAAAAAGACCCGCTGGGCCCTGGGTTTGACCCTGGTGATGATGGTCGCAGAGATCTGCGGCGGCTGGTTGTCCAACTCGATGGCGCTGCTTGCCGACGGCTGGCACATGAGTTCACACGCTCTGGCGCTGGGCTTGTCGGTTTTTGCCTATCGCGCGGCCCGGCAGTTGGCCAACGACGGGCGCTTCGCCTTTGGTACCTGGAAAATCGAGATACTGGGTGGCTACTCGAGCGCCATCGTGCTGCTGGGTATCGCGGGCTTGATGCTGTTCCAGTCCGTCGAGCGACTGTTCAGCCCCAGCCCGATCCATTATGACGAAGCCATCGCGATTGCCATTGTCGGGTTGGCGGTGAACCTGGCCTGCGCCTGGCTGCTCAAGGACGATCACTCGCATCATCACGATCACCACCACGGGCACGCTCATGAAGGGCATGGACATGGGCATGACCACCACCATCACGACCTGAACCTGCGCTCAGCCTACCTGCACGTCATTGCCGATGCGGCGACTTCGGTGCTGGCAATCATCGCCCTGATCGGCGGCAAACTCTGGGGCGCGGTATGGCTGGACCCATTGATCGGAATTGTCGGCGCGGCAATGGTTGCGATCTGGGCCGTAGGCTTGCTGCGCGAAACCGGGCGCGTGCTGCTGGATGCCGAAATGGACGCGCCAGTCGTCGAAGAAATCCGCGAGGTGATCGAGCAGTTCCCCATCCAGGCGGAAATCGCCGACCTGCATGTCTGGCGTGTTGGTAAAGGAAAGTACGCCTGTATCCTCTCCCTCGTCAGCCACGGCTCATTCAACGCCGATGCCGTGCGCCGGCGGTTGAGTATTCACGAAGAACTGGTACACATTACGGTAGAGGTGAATCAGCCCCGCGCGGCGTGATCCACCTCTACGACAACGACAGCCCTGCGTATCACCCGCTAGCGGTGTCGGGTATCAAGACAGGCTTCAGGCACAGGGCTTCTGCGCCTGATCCAGGGCGCGTAGCACCTGGACTTCCGGGGGTGTCGCCAGCCAGCCGCTGATGCGACTGCGGTAGGCCTGAAAATGCGCGCTGTCACGGTGAGCCTCCAGTGCTGCCTGGTCGGCATAGGTCTCGAACAACGAGAACCCGGCGCCACCGTCAAGGTCCGCAAACAGGTCATAGCACAGGTTGCCCGGCTCTTGGCGGGTAGCGGCGACCATCGTGCGCAGCTCCGCCTCAACCTGTGCCTGGTGCTCCGGCAACGCGACTACACGGGCAATGACGTGAATCATCAATACAGTCCTCTCTGCAATATTCAGTGCTGAAGGTCGGCCAGTCTACTGGCTGACCTGATAGCGTTCCAGCCAGTGGGCGTAGGGCGTGGGCAGCACCCAGGAAGGGCGTTCTACCTGCAGTTGCAGTGCCGCCTGGTAGGGCCAATTGGGGTTGGCCAGGTGAGCGCGGCCCACCATCACCAGATCCATCTGCCCCTCGGCCAGGGTAGCTTGCGCGATTGCCGGGCTGTCGATGCCCCACGCAGCAGCCACCGGCAGTTCCGTTTCACGACGCACGCGCTCGGCAATCGGCGCAAGGAACGCTGGCCCCCATGGAATAGAGACGTCCGGCACAGTGAAACCCACGCTGACACTGAGCAGGTCCAGCCCACCCCGGCGAAATGCCTTGGCCAGCTCGATGGACTCTTCCAGCGTCGCCTCGTCGCGACCGTCATATTCAATGACACCGAAACGCGCGGTCAGCGGCAGGTGCTCCGGCCAGACCTCTCGCACCTGCGCCAGGGTTTCAAGCAGGAAGCGGCTACGGTTTTCAAAGCTGCCACCGTAGGCATCATCGCGCTGGTTGCTATGGCTGGAAAAGAAGCTCTGGCCCAGGTAACCATGAGCAAAATGCAGCTCCAGCCACTCAAAACCGGCCGCCAGGGCACGGCGTGCCGCCGCCACGAAGTCCGCGCGAACACGGGCAATGTCTTCGAGGGTCATGGCCTTTGGGGTTTTCGGCAGATGAGTACCGAAAGGAATCGCCGAGGGTGCGAGGGTGTCCCAACCACGGGCATCCTCTTCGCCAATGTGATCGTCGCCTTCCCACGGACGGTTGGCACTGGCCTTGCGACCGGCATGAGCGATCTGAATACCCGGTACGGCACCGGCGCGCTTGATCGCAGAGGCGACCTCAGCCAACGCGTCGGCCTGGGCATCGTTCCAGATGCCGGCACAACCCGGGGTAATGCGCCCTTCCGGTGAAACAGCGGTGGCCTCGACAATGACCAGGCCGGCACCACCACGCGCAAGGCTGGTGTAGTGCGCCAGGTGCCAGTCATTGATCAAGCCGTCAGTGGCGGTGTATTGGCACATCGGCGGCACGGCAATGCGGTTGCGCAAGGTCACGCCCTTGAGCTGGAACGGGGTAAAGAGTGCGGACATGTAATCAACTCGTCTGATGCTGAAACGAAGAGAAGGCAGGCTGAACAGCGCCTGCCTCAGGGGCAGCCAGGTGGCCAGCCTTAGAGCAGCTTGAGCAAGGCGTGGGCGGTGGCATCGGAGGACGCTGGGTTCTGCCCGGTTACAAGCAGGCCGTCGACGACCACATGGCTGTGCCAGTCCTCGGCACGGCTGTACACCCCACCATGGCCTTTGAGCATGTCTTCAACCAGAAAAGGCACCACATCCGTCAAGTTGACAGCCGCTTCTTCGGTGTTACTGAAACCCGTCACCTGCTTGCCCTTGACCAAAGGCGCACCGTTGGCATCCACAGTGTGGCGCAGCACCGCCGGAGCGTGGCAGACCGCACCAACGGGCTTGCCCAGTGCCTGGAAACGTTCAATCAGGGCGATCGAGCGCGGGTCTTCAGCAAGGTCCCAGAGCGGACCATGACCACCGGGGTAAAACAGTGCATCGAAATCATCGGCGTTGACCTGAGCCAAGGTCAGGGTGCTGGCCAGGGCCTTGCGTGCAGCCTCATCGGCCTGGAAGCGTTCAGTGGCGGCAGTCTGCGCGCCAGGATCGTCGCTCTTGGGGTCGATCGGCGGCTGGCCGCCCTTGGGCGAGGCCAGGGTGACCTGCGCCCCAGCATCGAGAAATGCGTAGTAAGGGGCTGCGAACTCTTCCAGCCAGAAGCCGGTCTTGTGGCCTGTATTACCCAGGGTGTCGTGGGACGTGAGCACCATCAAAATGTTCATCGGGTTCTCCTGCTATGGCCGCGGGGCCAGTGATGAGTCAGTGCCGAGGATCTTAGAGCGGGACTCAGGATTCGATAAATCGAACGCAGTGATTAACGGTATTCGATTAATGAATAGCAGGTAGCACCCGTGCTACAGGGCGGTGCCCAGTACCTGGCGCAACTGCGCGCCACGCGCATCGGCAACGTCACTGATCAATGCATAGTTATAGTCACCGCGAGACCAGTAGCGCGCTTGCAGTTCGCCCTCGGTGCGCTCACCACTGGGCATCCGCACATAACGCTCACTGGGAGAGCGCAGGAAAAGGCTGACACGCTCACCGTTTCGGTCCTGGAACAGCAGCAGCGCGGCCGGGCCCTGCTCATTGCTCAGCAACCGTGCCCCTACCGGAGTAAACCCATAGGCCGAGAGGTCCGGCAGATTGCCGGCATGCCTGAAGTGCTGGCCCAACCAGGCCTGCAGTTGCTCTGGGGTGTTTACCGACAAGTCCAGTGAGGATGCATAGGCGAACAGCCGGTGCGCCTGCACGGCGTCGGCCATCGGCGGGTTGCCAGCCATCAGATTGACCTCCCGCGCCTGCCAGCCACCCAGCCCCCCTACGCCCAACGCGACCAGCAGCATCGCAGCACTGGCCCAGCGGCGCTGGCGACGCTGACGCAGGTCGCGGCGAACCCAGGCCGGGTCGAGGCGCGGGTTAGGCGCCTGTTCGATTTGCCCTGCCAGGGCAGCACGCAAACGCCGGGCATCGGCACGCCAGGCATCAAGCTCGGCGGCCCGCTGCGGATGTGCCGCCAGGTACCTGTCTACCTCACGTCGACGTTCGGGCAGCAACCGATCATCGACGTAAGCCTGTAATTCCTCTTCGGATGGGATCAACCGACTCATTTCAACCTCCGCAACCCAGGGGGCAACGGCGTGCCCTCGGTCAGTTCTCGCAGTGCTGCACGGGCCCGCGACAAGCGCGACATCACCGTGCCAATCGGTACATCCAGGGCCTGCGCGGCCTCCTTGTAGCTCATGCCTTCAACACTCACCATCATCAACAAGGCGCGCTGCTCAGCCGAAAGCCTGGCAAAGGCAGCCAGACCGGACTGAGCCTCGACAATATCCTCGGTATTGTTCCCGACCTCTTCGGCCCGCCCGAACCAGCTCAGCCAGCGCATATGGCGGCGCTCTCGACGCTTGCTGTCGAGAAACTGCCGGTAAAGGATGGAGAACAGCCAGGCACGCAAACTCGCAGGATCACGCTGCTGCGCGCCCCGGCTCAATGCTCGCTCCACCGTTGCCTGCACCAGGTCGTCGGCGCTCGTGCCCTCGCGGGTCAACCACAATGCGAAACGGCGCAGCCGCTGAAGCATCTCGCGTAGTTGGTCGTCATCCAGTTCGTTCATCGAGTGATCCGTGATCGTCGTACAGTCAGTGTACGAGGCAGACGGCCGACCGCGAGTTTTATTCCAGGCCAATGGAATAAAACTTCAGCGGGTGCGTCGTACCCGCTCATTTACTGACCTGGATAGCATCATGAGCACTCCGCTAAACGGTCGCGCCCGTACGCTGCGCCTGACTGCCATCGGCCTTGGCGTCGCTGCACTGGGCGCAGGCTTTGCCTTTACCGCCGGCTGGATCGGCCCGGACCGGCTGACACCGAAACGTATCGTCGACACCTTCGAAGCTCAGGCCGGGCACTACCCTGGCTACCGGAAAAACCACGCCAAAGGCCTGTGCGTCAGCGGCTACTTTGAAAGCAGCGGCCAGGCCGCCGAACTCTCAAGCGCTCGGGTGTTTGCCCAGCCAAGGGTACCGGTTATTGGCCGCTTCGCCATCGGCGGCGCCAACCCGCATAGCGCCGATGCCAGCGTCGCCACTCGCAGCCTGGCCGTGGAATTCACCACCGATGATGGACAACGCTGGCGCAGTGGCATGAATACCCCGCCGGTACTGGCAGTGAACACCATCGAGGGTTTCTACGAACAGGTGCTGGCAATGACCCCGGTACCCGCCACCGGTAAACCCGACCCGGCAAGGTTGCAGGCCTTCTTTGCCGCACACCCGGAAAGCGCGGCCTTCCGCCAGTGGGTCAAGGGCTACACGCCCTCCGACAGCTTTGCCAGTTCGGCTTACCACAGCATCAACGCCTTTCGCCTGATCGACGCCAAGGGCACCCCGCATTACGTGCGCTGGAAACTACAGCCACTGACCCCGTTCAGTGCATTACCGGCCCAGGTGGAAGACCCGAATTACCTGCAGAATGACCTGCGCAAACGCCTGACCGAAGGCCCCTTGCGCTGGAACCTGCTGTTGACCCTGGCCGAGCCGGGCGATGCAGTCGACGATCCCGCTCAACCCTGGCCTGAGCAACGGCGGCAAGTCAACGCGGGCACCGTGGTCATTGAGCAGGTCGATGCGGCCGAGCAAGGCGCCTGCCGTGACCTGAACTTCGACCCGCTGATTCTGCCAACCGGCATTGAACCGTCTGCTGATCTGATTCTCGCCGCGCGCTCGGCCGCCTACTCGGAATCCTTCAACCGCCGCAGCCGCGAAGCGGCCCATTCAGGAGTACAACCATGACCCCCTCCTTCCATCCCCTGCTGCGCGGGCTGCACTGGCTGATGGCTCTGCTGATCCTGAGCATGCTGTTCATCGGTGTAGGCATGATCAGTGACCTGTCACCCCGGCACACCCTGTTGGTCAGCGTACACAAGCTGGTGGGGCTGGCCCTTCTGGTATTGGTATTGATCCGTATCGGCGTGCGCGTGTGCGTTGGCAGCCCCGCGTTGCCGAGCGATCTGCCACCGGCGCAACGCTGGGCAGCCAAGGCCTCGCACCTGGTGCTCTACGGGATGATGCTGGCCATGCCGCTGCTTGGCTGGGGCATGCTTTCGGCGGGAGGTTATCCATTACCCCTGCAGTTACCCGCACTGCTGCCTCAGGATATCCGCGTCTACGCCGTCCTTCGCCAGGCGCATGGCTGGCTCGCATACCTGCTCTTCGCGACCGTGTTGTTGCACTTGGCGGCGGCGTTGGTGCACGGCTTGATCCGCCGTGACGGCGTGTTACGCAGCATGTGGTCGGGACGTGTCAATTGAGCGTGCGCTACTGAGGGCCCGAGTGTGCTTTAATGCGTCGCCATTTATTTTTGACACTAAGGCAGCTATGGATACGGGGACACGACTCAGACTGGTGCGTGAACGCAACAAGCTCTCGCAACGGGAACTGGCCAGACGCAGCGGCTTGACCAACTCGACGATCTCGCAGATCGAGCAAAACCGCGTCAGCCCGTCGGTCAGTTCCCTGAAGAAACTGCTCGAAGGCATCCCGATGTCGCTGGCAGAGTTTTTCAGCTTCGATGAACCGCCGCGCCAGGAACGCTTCGTGTTCCGCTCCAACGAACAACCCGACCTGGGCAATAGCGGCCTGCGCCTGTTGCTGGTCGGCGCCAGCGTGGAAGGTCGGCAAATGCGTATGCTGCGCGAACTGTATGCACCCGGCGCAGACTCCGGTGAAGAGCCGATCGTGCATACCGAGGGCGAGGAATGCGGCCTGGTTACCCGTGGCACCATCGAATTGCGCGTCGATGGCCAGGTCAGCGTGCTCAATTCCGGTGACGGTTACTACTTCCCCACCACCCTGCCCCACAGCTTCAAGAACATCGGCCCGGATGAAGCCGAAATCATCAGCGCCAACACCCCGGCGAACTTCTGACGGGCAAGCGCCTGCGAGCGTGAGCCTGCCTGCAAAGGTGTTGACTGGGTGCAGTGAGTTCGCGGTGTGTGCATCACTGGCACGCCAGTTCCCACGCGGTGTCGACGCCACCGCGAAGTCTCACCCTGTTTTCACATCCAGCCCAGCCAGTGCCACCAGGTCGCCGCGAACACCAGCATCAGCAGGTAGCCGATCAGGGTAATCACCACACCGACCCGAGCAAACTGCCTGGCATTGAAGGTTTCGGTACCCAGGCAGACCATGTTCTGCGGCGCGTTGATCGGCAAGATGAAGCCATAACTGACGACAAACCCCAACGCCATGGTCATCCCCAGGCGACTGAAGTCGCCCGGCAACGTCTGCAGCACGGCAATCAGAATGGGCAGCAGCGCCGAGGTCAGTGCGGTGGCACTGGCGAAGCCGAGGTGGATAAGGATCAGGAACGCCGCGAGAATCGAGAACACCCCCAATGTACCGAGTTGGTCCAGGCCGGTATGGGCCACGACCTGCTGCCCCAGCCACTGCCCGGCCTGCGTCGTGAGCAAGGTAGTGCCCAGGCTGATCCCGACACCGAAGACAATCACCGTGCCCCACGGAATGCGCGACTGCACATCTTTCCAGGTCATCACGCCAAAGCGCGGCAGCAACAGCAAGACCAGCCCGGCGTAGGTGGTCGAGGTCGTGTCAAAGCGATGCAACTTGCCTTCGGTGGCCCAGGCCAGCAGCAACAGGACCGAAACGCCTAACAAGCGTTTCTGCGCAGACGTCATCGGCCCCAATGCGGCCAACTGATCCGCCACCGCCGCCTTGCCACCGGGAATGCTGTCGCTCTCTGGCGGAAGCATTTTCAGTACCACGACGATCAGCACCAACGACATGAGCACCGCCCAGGGCGCCCCGGCGATCAGCCAGTCAATCCATGACACCCGTCCGCCGAGCATCTTGTCCATGAAGCCCACTGTCAGCAGGTTCTGTGCCGCTGCGGTCTGGATACCGATATTCCAGATACTGGTGCCCTGCGCAACGATAATCATGATCCCGGCGGCGATGTTTGAGCGCTTGTCGACGCCAAAGGCCGCAATCACCCCCATCATGATCGGCACCACACAGGCACTGCGCGCCGTCGCGCTGGGCACTACCAGGCTAAGCAGCACCGTGACTGCGACGGCGCCCAAGAGGATGCGCCGGGTGCTGACACCAACACTGGACAAGGTCACCAGTGCGATACGCCGGTCCAGCCCGGTGTGGGTCATGGCCGCTGCAATGAACAAGGCGCCAACCACCAGCGCCAGCGCTGCGTTGGAGAACCCGGTCAAGGCCATGGTGATCCCGGCGGACGAACCGTACGTCACCGAGGGATCGGCCAGGGTCGGTGCCGTGCCAAGCAAGAACGCCATAAGCGAAGTGATCATGATGGCGCTGGCTTCGTACGACACCGCTTCAGTGATCCAGATGACCACGGCAAATGCGAGGATCGCCAAGACCCGCTGCCCCGCCACAGGCAAGTCAGCCGGCAATGGCAGCAACAGCACCGCAATCAAGGCCGCAATACCGACTATAAGGCCCAATGGCAGCGAAGCCTTGGCGGTTTCTGAAGAAGGCGCGGAGGCCGGTGAATGCATGAGGATCTCCCTGAAAGGCATGTGCCGGTCATGATCCACCATCCCGATGACACCTGCGCTGATGCGGATCAATAAGCCCGGGGCCGGTATTGTCGGACAATATGTAGTGAAGATAAAAAAACACTACAAACCCTATTGACGCCGTTCATCGCCGCTTGCATGATGCAGACGTCTCCCCGATCGGGAGCGCTGGCAAGGGTGTTCCAGACGGCTCAACGGATCCAAGAGCTGTCGCTGGATGGGTACTGCCCAAAAGGCAGAAAGTAGAAGCCCCCTGTTGTGACGCTGCTGTAGCAGCTTTCTGTCAACGCTACATGATTGGCGCCAAGCAATAACTCAACAATTAATGGTGGTTAAGGGGGCTTTAATGATGAACTTGAACAATCAACCTACTATCGACGAATTGGCCCGGCTGTTCGCAGCACGCAAGGACAGTCTCGACAGCCACATTCTCTGGGTCTGCGACTCGGGCGAAGTTCGCATCGACAAGGTCTCGCCGCTGGCTGGCGAAGAAGAGTTCGAGCAACGCAACCCGAACATGCGTGCCCGCTTCAAGATGTACCGCCGTGGCCATGGCTACGTCGGAAAGAAGGCCGCTGCCGATACCCACTTCATCGGTAACGTACTGCAGACCCTGCAACATGAATGGGCCGCCGTACAAAACCAGCCTGGCGTACGCTTGATCGACCGTTACAGCTGATCACGCCAATGCCGTGAGAAAGCCCGGCCTGAAAAGGTCGGGCTTTTTTCGTTCAAGACGGCGCCGGCTCTGGCTACAATGACGCTTTGAGCTCATGAGTCCTGCGGATGAACAAACCTGCATTCGGTACCGGAGATGCGTCCTACCAAGCCGCTGGCGGCATTGATGGCCTGCGCCGACTGGTCGATGATTTCTATCGATTGATGGACGAACGCCCGGAAGCCGCACTCATTCGACGCATGCACCCGCAAGATTTGAGCATGGCCCGGGACAAGCTGGCCTGTTTTCTCAGCGGCTGGCTGGGTGGCCCACGGCTGTTCAGTGAGCGTTATGGGCCCATCTCGATCCCGGCATTCCATGCCCAGTGGCCGATCGATGAAACCCATAGCGCCCAGTGGCTTGAGTGCATGGCACAGGCCATTGCCTTGCAACCCTACGACGCGGACTTTGCCGAATACCTGCTAACGCAGTTACGCGTGCCAGCCCAACGCATTGTCCAGGCCAGCCACAATCGCCACGGCACGCCCTAGGCCTGGCGCCGTAACGTTTGGGTTTCAATCGCTATCGCGCCCGTGGCCAAGGCCCGGGCCCGATCAACCCCCCACACCAACGCCCGGGTCATGCTTTCGCAAGGCCGGTTCGCGTAGTACTCCTCGACCAACGCCTTGCCGTTGCGGGCATAGATACCCACGAACAACTGTGTAGCGCCAGTACGTGAAAGGCGGGTTTTCACATCAATACTGATGCCGTCGCTGAGTTTTTCATCATGGCTACGGCAGCTCAATTGCCGGTCTGCCCAGCGCCAATAAGTCGCTTCCCTGATACGCATTGAGGTCCTCCTCGATTGAATCGCACCTAGTAAGACACACAAGTGTTACAGCCGCGAGACCAACTGCTCAGGCGTTTGAGCGAGATCAATCAATCAGAAAAAATACCTTGCTCAACAGGCTGTTACCGACAAAAGGCATTAAAAAGCCCCTCATGCAGACGGGGCTATTCTTGACGTGTTCGTTAACGCTTCGGTACCACAACCCTGGGTACGAACTTGGCCAGGCGACGCCGCTGCTGGCTGACAGGCGGGTTCAGGCCTGACGCATCGTCGGCAGTCATGTTGGCGAAACCGAGCCTGACTGCCGCCTGGCCACAGCGGACCCGGCTATTGATTGGAAATTCGTCCCCATCGTCTTCAATGTAAGGATCACTCATCCTTGCGCCCCCTCCTGCGATAGACCGCTACCGGTAACCCATCGATTACCTGAAAATACCGGCCATCAACAGAAACTCAGACTAGCTGGTCATTTGCAGACTTAAAGTCCGAAATGCAAAAAGCCCGACCAGTTGCCTCACCGAGGACACCGTTGACTCAGCGCCAGCGGCTCAAACGGCTCCACAGGCCCACCAGCGTATTCTCAATCGAACTGCTGGCGGCCAAGCCAACCCGCTCCTGCAGGCTTTTGCGCTCGGCAAAATGCAGGTGATAGAGGTTCGCCTCTCGGGCACGGTCACTGAGGTACTCATCGCTGGTTTTCAGCTCATCAACCAGATGCTTGTTCAGCGCGGCAACACCCAACCAGACTTCGCCGGTGGCGACCTCATCGATGTGCAACTGAGGGCGATAGCGCGACACGAAATCCTTGAACAGCTGGTGAGTGACGTCCAGGTCTTCCTGAAACTTCTCCCGCCCCTTCTCGGTGTTCTCGCCGAAGACGGTCAGGGTGCGTTTGTACTCACCTGCGGTCAGCACTTCAAAGTCGATGTCATGCTTTTTCAGCAAGCGATTGACGTTGGGCAACTGCGCCACCACGCCGATGGAGCCCAGCACAGCAAACGGTGCACTGACGATTTTCTCGCCGATACAGGCCATCATGTAGCCGCCGCTGGCCGCGACCTTGTCGATGCACACGGTCAGTGGTACACCCGCCTGGCGAATGCGCGCCAACTGCGAAGCGGCCAGGCCGTAGCTGTGGACCATGCCGCCGCCGCTCTCCAGGCGCAACACGACCTCGTCACGCGGCGTCGCGAGCGTCAGCAGCGCCGTAATTTCATGCCGCAGGCTGTCGGTGGCAGACGCCTTGATGTCACCGTCGAAGTCCAGCACGAAGACCCGGCTTTTCTCGTCAGGTGTTTTTTTCTGCAACTTCTCGGCCTTGCCCTGCTGCTTGCGCAAGGCCTTGAGCTGGGCCTTGTCGAGCAGGTTGGTCTCCAGCCGCTCACGTAGCTCCTTATAGAAGTCGTTGAGCTTGGTGACCTGCAATTGCCCACCGGCCTTGCGCCGACCCTTGCCACGCAGGCCGGCGAGGGCCGACAGAACAACCAGTATCGCGATCACCAGGGTCGCGGTCTTGGCGAGAAAGCTTGCGTACTCAGCAAGAAACTCCACAGTAACTCCTTAACATGCCTGCGCCCATACGGCGCGAACCAGGGCTCAAGCATACCGACGCTACCCCGCCCCTGCCAGCGCCTGAAAACACCGGCATTACAGTTCAAACAACCTTTTCAAACGCTTGTATGTTTTTTCATTGACAGCCTGACAGCGGCAACCTAACCTCGCCGAAACCCTTAATTCCGGCAGACGGTCGCAACGTGGGCAGCATTTACCTGATTCGACATGGCCAGGCCTCCTTTGGTGCAGACGACTACGACGTCCTCTCGCCCGTCGGTGTTCGCCAGAGCACCGTGCTTGGCGAACACCTGGCCGAACTGGGCCTGCGCCTGGACCGTTGCCTGGCCGGCGATCTGCGTCGCCAGCAGGATACCGGGCGCCTGGCACTGGCGCGCATGCAGGAGGCCGGCGCCACGGTGCCGAGGCTGGAAACCGACAGCGCCTTCAACGAGTTCGATGCTGATACGCTGATCCGCGCCCTGCTGCCGAGCCTGCTGCCAGACGAGCCCCACGCACTGGATGTCTTGCGCAACGCGGCACAACACCGCAGTGAGTTTCAGCGTATTTTCGCCCTGATTGTTCGCCGCTGGCACACGGGTGACTACCATCACCCCGAGGTGGAAAGCTGGCAGGGTTTCGTCGCCCGGGTAAATGCCGGGTTGCAACGCGTGCTGCAACAGGCCGAGCATGGCGACAATATCGCGATCTTTACGTCGGGCGGCACCATTACTGCCCTGCTCCACCTGATTACCCGAATGACACCAGACCAGGCCTTCGCACTGAACTGGCAGATCATCAACACCTCGCTCAGCCAATTGAAGTTTCGTGGCAGCGAGGTGGCCCTGGCTTCCTTCAACAGCCAAGCCCATGTGCAGCTGTTGAAGGCGCCGGAACTCATGACCTATCGTTGAGTACCGGCCCATGGTGACCTTTGCCGGTCGCCGAAATCACTTAATAAGGAATGCACCATGACCTCTGTAGCTGATGCCGTTCAAGCCATGAAATCCAAGTTCAACCCAGCTGCCGCTGCTGGCCTGGACCTGGTATTCGGTTTCAACGTGACCGACGAAGACAAGCACTACGCGCTGATCATCAAGGATGGCACCTGTGACCTGCAGGAAGGCGAAAACCCAGACGCCAACGTCACCCTGGTCATGGACAGCGAAACCCTCAAGGGTATCGTCAGCGGCGAAACCGACGGCATGCAGGCCTTCATGGGCGGCAAGCTGCGCGTTGAAGGCGACATGATGCTGTCGATGAAGCTCAGCGAGCTGTTCCCGGTTTAAGCCGTCTGCCGGATGCAATTGAAACCGAAGTGTTGCCTGCTTCGGTTTTTTTTCGCCTGCACTTTTGCTGGCCCATCAGGACCACTGATCGACCGGCAACACGGCCGCCAATAAGGCCCTGCGACACTTGTTCGGCCCGAGGGCCAGAATTAGATTAGCCAATAATCTCAGGCCTCAATCATAAGGGATAAGCATGACGCTCAACGACCAGTCCACCCAGGTCCGTCCCGGCGAAGAACTCGACGTCGCCCTCATCGACCCTTATCTGAAAGCACAGATTCCCGGCCTGGACGGCACGCCGCGCATCAGTCAGTTCCCCGGCGGGGCCTCGAACCTGACCTACCTGCTGCAGTACCCGGAGCAGGAACTGGTACTGCGCCGCCCGCCTTTCGGGCACAAGGCCAAATCGGCCCACGACATGGGCCGTGAGTTCCGTATCCTCAACCAGCTCAACCGTGGCTTCCCCTATTGCCCCAAGGCCTATGTACATTGCACCGACGCCTCGTTGATCGGCAGCGAGTTCTACGTAATGGAACGGGTCAAGGGCATCATCCTGCGCGCCGACCTGCCGGCAGAGCTGAACCTGAACGCCGAGCGCACCGAAGCCTTGTGCAAGAGCTTCATCGATCGCCTGGTCGAGCTGCATCAGGTCGACTATAGCGCCTGCAACCTGACCGACCTCGGCAAGCCTGAAGGTTACGTGCAGCGCCAGATCGAAGGCTGGAGCAGTCGCTACGAGAAGGCATTGACCCCTGACGCGCCGCGCTGGGAAGCCGTGGTCGCCTGGCTGCGCGAGAAGATGCCGGCAGACCACGCGCGCCCCGGCATCATTCACAACGACTACCGCTTCGATAACGTGATCCTTGATGCCGCCAACCCAATGCGGATCATTGGCGTACTGGATTGGGAAATGACCACCCTCGGCGACCCGCTGATGGACCTGGGTAACACCCTGGCGTATTGGATCGAAGCAACAGACCCTGCCCCCGTACAACTGATGCGCCGCCAGCCGAGTAACGCCCCCGGAATGCTGACCCGTCGCCAATTTGTTGATTACTACGCCGAACGGGCGGGCATCACGATCGATAATATTGATTTTTACTACACCTACGGCCTGTTCCGCCTGGCCGGTATCATCCAGCAGATCTACTACCGCTTTTATCACGGGCAAACACAGGACAAGCGTTTCGCCCCGTTCATCCACATGAACAGACTGCTGGAGCATATGAGCCTGCAGGTCATCGAAAAATCCAGCCTTTGACACCAACAAGAAGAAAGGAATAGCCCATGTCCAAGACCCAACTGTTCGACCTCGACGGCAAGATCGCCTTTGTCTCGGGGGCCAGCCGTGGCATCGGCGAGGCCATTGCGCACCTGTTGGCCCAGCAGGGCGCCCATGTCATCGTCTCCAGCCGCAAGCTTGAAGGCTGCCAGCACGTAGCCGATGCCATTATCGCGGCAGGCGGCAAGGCGACCGCCGTGGCATGTCACATCGGCGAAATGGAACAGATCCGCGAGACCTTTGCCGTTATTCGCGGGCAATTCGGGCGCCTGGACATTCTGGTAAACAATGCGGCCACAAACCCGCAGTTCTGCAACGTGCTGGACACCGACCTGAGTGCCTTCCAGAAGACCGTTGATGTGAATATCCGCGGCTACTTCTTCATGTCGGTGGAAGCCGGCAAGCTTATGCGCGAGCACGGCGGCGGCAGTATTATCAACGTTGCCTCGATCAATGGGGTTTCGCCGGGGCTGTTTCAGGGCATCTACTCGGTGACGAAAGCCGCCGTGATCAACATGACCAAGGTGTTCGCCAAGGAGTGCGCCCCGTTCGGTATCCGCTGCAATGCCCTGCTGCCCGGCCTGACCGATACCAAGTTCGCCTCCGCGCTGGTCAAGAACGAGGCCATCCTCAACACGGCCCTGCAACAGATTCCGCTCAAGCGCGTGGCCGATCCCAAGGAAATGGCGGGTGCGGTACTGTATCTGGCCAGCGATGCCTCGAGCTACACCACAGGGGTGGCGTTGAATGTCGATGGCGGTTTCCTGTCCTGAGCCGCGCGGCGAGGCCGTTTGTTGGCTGCCTGCAGCTGCAGGCGCCAGCAAGGCTGGCTCCTGCAGGCACCTGGCGGTACCATGTCGGCCCTTCTGCGCCCTGCCGAATTAAGCCGATTAAATGCCTTTTGAACTCAGCGTTGACCTGACCACCCTCGCCATTCTCGCCGCCGTTGCTTTTGTCGCCGGCTTTATCGATGCCATCGCCGGTGGCGGCGGATTACTCACCACCCCCGCCCTGCTGACTGCCGGCCTGCCACCGCACCTGGTCCTGGGTACCAACAAACTCAGCTCGACCTTTGGCTCGGCTACCGCCGGTTTCACGTTCTACCGGCGCAAGCTGTTCGACCCCATTCAATGGCGTCGAGGCCTGATCGGTACGGCGATTGGTGCGTTGATTGGCGCGGTCACCGCCCATTACCTGCCCGCCGAGTGGTTGAACAAGATGCTACCGGTGATCGTCTTCGCCTGCGGCGTCTACCTGTTGTTCGGTGGCACGCCCAAGGCGCCACTGGACGCCAACGCGCCGATCAAGAAAGGCAGGCAGTTTCCCCAAGGCTTTTCCCTGGGTTTCTATGACGGCGTTGCCGGCCCTGGCACGGGCGCCTTCTGGACCGTCAGCAGCCTGCTGCTGTACCCCATCGACCTGGTACGGGCCAGCGGTGTGGCGCGCAGCATGAACTTTGTCAGCAACGCAGCCGCACTGTCGGTGTTCATCTTTTCGGGGCAAGTGGACTGGCTGATCGGGCTGTCCATGGGTTCGGCGCTGATGGTGGGTGCGTTTTTCGGTGCACGCACCGCCATCAGCGGCGGCGCCAAGTTTATCCGCCCGGTGTTCATCACCGTCGTGCTCGGGCTGACTGTCCGCTTAGCTTGGCAACACTGGTTCAGCCAGGCCTGAACGACGGGCTACATAAAGGTCAATCAGGTACCGGGCGATAGAGCGGCTTGCTGGCAACGGCGGCAATGCATCGACCCGGAACCACCGGGCATCCTCGATCTCGTCAGGCTGCATGACGATCTCGCCTCCGGCGTACTCAGCATGGAACCCCAGCATCATGGAGTGCGGGAACGGCCAGCACTGGCTGCCGACGTACTGGATGTTCTTCACCTCGACCTGCACTTCCTCACGCACTTCACGAACCAGGCAGTCTTCAGCGGACTCACCTGGTTCGGCAAAGCCTGCAAGGGTGCTGTACACCCCGGTGACAAAGCGTGGTGAACGGGCCAGCAGGATTTCATCACCACGGGTGATCAGCACAATCATGCTGGGCGAGATGCGTGGGTAGAAACGCAGGTCGCACGGCGCGCAGTACATCGCGCGCTCCCAGTGGATCTGTTGCATCGGCTGACCACAACTGCCGCAGAAGCGGTGCTCTCGGGCCCAGGTACCGATCTGCGCGGCGTACCCCAGCACCTTGTAGATCTCGAAGTCGCCTTCGAGCATGAACTGGCGCAGCCCACGCCAGCTGCAGCCGGGTACGTCCTGCTCGGCCTTGAGCTCCAACAGAAACACCGGTTGCCCATCAAAATAGCCGATGCCGTGTTCGCACAACACCTCCAGGCCCTGGCACTTGAGCCAATCGCGGGGAAACAAGGCACCGTTATCGTCGACCAGAAAACCCTGGGCACAGCGGGCGACCGCCAAGCCGCCGCTGATGTTCGTATCCAGTACCGCGGTTGTCCAACGCACTGACATATTCCGGTTCCTTGTGCGAGCCCGCGGCTGGGTGGTTTCAGTCGGCGAACTCGGGTTTCTGTTTACTCATGTGGGCAGCCATGGCTACCCGCAGATCGGTGGACTGCAGCATGGCAGCATTCCAGGTGGCGATGTACTCCAGACCATCGTCAATGCGGTGGTCACGCATGTAGCTGAGCATCTCCTTGGTGCCGGCCACGGCAATGGGGGATTTTCCCGCAATTTCCTTGGCAATGGCAAAGACCCCGTCGAGCAGGCTGGCCTGATCGGTGAAGGTACGGTTGACCAGGCCGATTTGCCGCGCCTCTTCTGCGTCGATGGTACGGCCGGTATAGGCCAGTTCTCGCACCAAGCCATCGCCGATGATACGTGGCAAACGCTGCAAGGTGCCGACGTCCGCCGCCATGCCCATGTCGATTTCCTTGATCGAGAACTGTGCATCGCTGGCGGCATAGCGCATGTCGCAGGCAGTGATCAGGTCGATGGCACCCCCCAGGCAGTAGCCCTGAATGGCCGCCAGGACCGGTTTGCGGCACGTGTCGACGGCATTGAAGGACGCCTGCATCTGCAAAATGGTGCGCCGCAGCAGGCGCGCATTGCGGCCAACGTCCTTGCCCAGCTGGTTGGCCACCGAGGCCAGCAGCAGCAGGTCGATGCCGGACGAGAAATGCTTGCCCGCGCCGCTGATCACCACGACCCGCACAGCATCGGTATCGTCGATCCATTTGAAAATGTCGATGATTTCCGTCCAGAACGCGGCGTTCATCGCGTTGACCTTTTCCGGACGGTTGATCTGTACATGGGCAATGTTGTTCGACAGTTCGACCTTGAACGCTTGATAGTCGGTCACAACGGCACTCCTTAGGCTACGGCAGGGTTAATTCGCAGGACTATAACAAGGTGACGGCCGACACCCAGACCGTGGTTTTGCCAAAACAAGGACTACATCCGCCTTGATCTTGTCGCCCACATCCGGCAAGTTGCGCAGCTGTTGAATCATAAGGATACATTTTTCATGTCCCGCTCCCTGGCCGGCGCCCTGGCCCACAATTTTCTCGGGCAGTCGCCACGTTGGTATAAAGCCACCATTTGCCTGTTCCTGCTGCTCAACCCACTGTTGCTGTTTACCCTCGGCCCGGTAGTGGCTGGCTGGGTACTGGTAATCGAATTCATTTTCACCTTGGGCATGGCGCTCAAGTGCTACCCATTGATGCCCGGCGGGTTACTGATGGTCGAAGCCCTGTTGCTGGGGATGACCACGCCACAAACACTGTACAAAGAGCTGCAACACAACTTCCCGGTCATCCTGCTGCTGATGTTCATGGTGGCCGGCATCTACTTCATGAAAGAGCTGTTGCTGTTCGTGTTCTCGCGCATCCTGCTCGGGGTGCGCTCAAAGGCACTGTTGTCGCTGCTGTTCTGTTTTCTCTCGGCGTTTCTGTCGGCCTTCCTTGATGCCCTCACCGTGACCGCGGTGATCATCAGTGCCGCCGTAGGCTTCTACTCGGTGTACCACCGGGTGGCATCAGGCAACAACCCACGCGAAGAGTCGCTGGTCGATGATGATCAGCACCTGGCCAACCTGCACCATGAAGACCTGCAACAGTTCCGCGCCTTTCTGCGCAGCCTGCTGATGCACGGCGCAGTCGGTACGGCACTGGGCGGTGTCTGCACCCTGGTGGGTGAGCCGCAGAACCTGCTGATCGGTCATGAAATGGGCTGGCACTTTGCCGACTTCTTCCTCAAGGTCGCACCGGTGTCCTTGCCCGTACTGGCCGCCGGCCTGGTGACCTGCGTGCTGCTGGAGAAACTGCGCTGGTTTGGCTATGGCACCTTGCTGCCGGACAACGTGCGCCGCGTGCTCGCCGCCTACGCTGCCGAAGACGATGCCGCCCGGACCTCCCAGCAACGCGCCGCACTGCTGATTCAGGGCCTGGCCGCCTTGATCCTGATTGTCAGCCTTGGCCTGCACATCGCCGAAGTGGGCCTGATCGGCCTGCTGGTCATCGTGCTGATCACCAGCTTCACCGGGATTACCGATGAGCATCGGCTAGGCCGCGCTTTCCAGGACGCCATGCCATTCACCTCGTTGTTGGTGGTGTTCTTTGCCGTGGTCGCGGTCATCCACCAACAACAACTGTTCAGCCCGCTGATTGCGGCGGTACTGGCCCTGCCGGCCGAGCAGCAACCCGGCATGCTGTTCATTGCCAACGGCCTGTTGTCGGCGATCAGCGATAACGTCTTCGTCGCCACGATCTACATCACCGAGGTCAAGCAGGCGTTCCTGGCGGGCAGCATGAGCCGCGAGCATTTCGAAACCCTGGCGGTGGCGATCAACACCGGCACCAACCTGCCAAGTGTCGCCACCCCGAATGGCCAGGCGGCGTTCCTGTTCCTGCTGACGTCGGCCATCGCGCCGCTGATTCGCCTGTCCTACGGGCGGATGGTCTGGATGGCCCTGCCCTACACCATCGTCATGGGCGGGCTGGGCTGGTGGGCCGTGACCTATTGGCTGTAAGCCAACAGCACACTTGAGCGCCGAACAGGGCTTCGACAGGCAACCGCCGGTCGAAGCCCTGTTTTTTTCAGCCAATTTTCAGCCAATCGGATGCCAGGCGCGGTGATCCCGTGCCAGCAGTTCATCCGCTGCAGCCGGGCCATCTTCGCCAGCCGCATACGGCTGTACATCGCCGCCACACTGCCACGCATCGAGAAAAGGCTGTACCGCACGCCAGCCATTCTCGATGTTGTCGGCGCGCTGAAACAACGTCTGATCGCCGGTCAGACAGTCATAGATCAGCGTTTCGTAGCCCGTTGATGCCTGCATCTTGAAAAAATCCTTGTAGGCAAAGCCGAACTCCACCGTCTCCATGGCAAGGGTTGGCCCCGGGCGTTTGGCTTGCAGGTCAAACCACATCCCTTCATTGGGCTGGATCTGGATTTTCAAGTAGTTGGGCTTTGGCCGCTCGGCATCGCTGTCACGAAACTGCGCATAAGGCGCTGGCTTGAAGCAGATGGCGATTTCGGTATCACGCACGCTCATCCGCTTGCCGGTACGCAGGTAAAATGGCACCCCGACCCATCGCCAGTTGTCGATCATGACTTTCAACGCAACATAGGTTTCGGTCTGGCTATGCGGGCCAACCCTGGGCTCATCGCGATACCCCGGCAGTTTCTTGCGCCCTTGTTTGCCTGCCGTGTACTGCCCACGCACCGAATTTTTCAAAGCCATGGCCATCGACCAAGGCCGGATAGCCCCGATCACCTTGGCCTTTTCGCTGCGCACGGCATCGGCGCCAAACGCCGCTGGCGGCTCCATGGCAACCATCGCCAGCAACTGGAACAAGTGATTTGGCACCATGTCCCGCAATGCCCCGGTGTGATCGTAAAACCCGCCACGGCTTTCCACGCCGATGGTTTCGGCTGCGGTGATCTGCACATGATCAATGTAGTGATTATTCCAGAAGGCCTCGAACAAGCCGTTGGAGAAGCGGCTGACAAGAATGTTCTGCACCGTCTCTTTGCCCAGGTAGTGGTCGATGCGGTAGATCTGCTTTTCGCTCATCACCGCGAGCAACGCCGCATTCAACGCCTCAGCGCTGGCCAGGTCGGAACCGAACGGTTTTTCCACCACAACCCGACGAAAGCCGTTGGCTTCGTCGAGCAACCCTGCACCGCCCAGTTGCCGGGCTACCTCGGCGAAAAAACGCGGCGCGGTAGCCAGGTAGAAGATGGCATTGCCCGGGCCGCTCTTGTCGATCCGCTGCGCGATGGCTTGATAGGTGGTCGAGGCGAGGAAATCGCCAGTCAGATAGTGAATACGCCTGGCCAGGCGCCCCCATCGCTTTTCATCAAAACAGCGTGTGCCCTCATTACCCTGGTCGCGTTCACGCATGAAGGCTTCCAGACGCGCGGCAAACTCACGGTCGGCGGACGGGTTGTGATCGACCCCGACAATACGCATGCGCGGGTCAAGCAAGCCATCACGCTGCAGGTTGAACAGGGCAGGCATCAGCAGACGTTTGACCAGATCGCCATTGGCACCAAACAGAAACAGCGTGCACGGTGCAGCGGTTTCAGCCTTGGATAGCGTCATTCGAACTTCTCACTGTGCCCACCAAAACCAAAACGCATCGCTGAAAGCAGTTTGTCGGCATAGGTGCCTTGCTGCTGGCGTGAGCGGAAGCGCGCGAACAGGGCACTCGACAACACCGGCACGGGCACTGCCTGCTCGACTGCCGCATCAATGGTCCAACGCCCCTCCCCACTGTCGGCAACGGCGCTGCTGAAACTGTCGAGTTGCGGATCGGCGACCAGCGCGCTGGCGGTCAGGTCTAGCAGCCAGGACGTGACGACGCTGCCACGGCGCCAGACCTCGGCAATCTCGGCCAGGTCGAGGTCAAGACGCTGCTCGGCGGGCAGTGCTGCGCTGGCTTTGCTCTTGAGCAGGTCGAAGCCCTCGGCATAAGCCTGCATCAGGCCATACTCGATGCCATTGTGGATCATCTTCACATAATGACCGGCACCTGCAGGCCCGGCATGGATGTAGCCCTGCTCAGCGCGCCCGAGCGGGCCCGTGCGCCCCCCGGTACGGGGAACGTTGCCAGCCCCCGGCGCCAGTGCGATGAACAACGATTCCAACCGTTCCACGATGGCTGCCTCGCCACCGATCATCATGCAATAGCCGCGCTCCAGGCCCCAGACGCCGCCCGAGGTTCCTACATCGACATAATGCAGTTGATGTGTGGCCAAGGTGTCGGCCCGACGGATGTCATCCTTGTAGTGGGTGTTACCACCATCAATAATCACGTCATCGGCTTCCAGCAGGTCGGCCAACCGGGCAATGGTCTGCTCGGTAGCCTCGCCAGCTGGCAGCATTACCCAAACGGCCCGCGGCTTGTCCAGCAGACCAACCATGTCCTCGAGGCTCTGCGCGCCGCGCGCGCCTTCAACGACCAGGGCATCGATTGCCTCCACGTTACGGTCGTGAACCACTGGAAGATGGCCATGGCGCATCAACCTTCTCGCGATGTTGCCGCCCATGCGGCCCAGCCCCACGATTCCCAATTGCATGACGATGGCTCCACTGGATGTCGGAAAATTCAGCCCGTTGTTGGGCTCAAGATTAGTCCAGAGAGAGGCATTGGCCGTCATAAAGCGCACCGACGCGCGATGACTGACCGGCCAACGCCTGCAGCAGCGCCGTCGTTCACTCAGGGTTGGCCGAGAAACACGTCATCTGCGGTTTTCTTGTCCAGTTTGGCGCGATAGATCGCAATCACCTGCTGACCGTCGCTGGCCTGGGCTTTCTGCCACTGCAAGCCTTGTCGTCGTTGCTCGCGGGTTTTCACATGGGCAGCGCTGAAGTCACGCTCGGCTGCGTCGGCACTGGCGTAATGAAAATGGGCATACCAGAGCACTTCGCCATCCTTGTCACGTATTTCGTACTCATCCAGGTAGTCCACCAGCCGTTGCTGCTTGTCCTTCAACGGTTTACGCCTGACAGTACGAGCGATGATGATCGCCTTCTGCTCGTGCAGGTAGGCAATCCGTGCAGCCGTTGGCAGTTGGCGTTTGATCATCTCGATACGAATCCGCTTGCCAGCCTCGCGCATCTGCTCAGACTTGTCCCATAAGGCCTTGTTTATCAATTCTGCAGACTGCCCCGTCACCGCCTCATCGGTCGCGTTGTCACGAATGAGCAGCGCATCGATCTGCGTGTACAAGTCAATCAAGGGCCGGGCCTGCAACACCAGCAGGTCCTCCATGTCAGAAGGCAACTGAGCCGTCAGTGACTGGGCCTGAGCACGCGCAATAGACTGATCGGCTTGACGCAACAGCGCATCGGCACGCCCCAGCAATGTCCGCAGGGCAACACCCGGTTGCGCGGCGGCCTGCGTCCGTTGGGCCATTGGCACCTCGCGCCACACCGACTCGCCGGGGGTCTGCTCATAACTGGTAATGACCGTGTTCTCGATCGGGTCCATTACATCGACAATCGCCGGTTGCCCGGCGTGCCCCTCAGCACGACGCTGCCCGACGACCAGTCGCTGCCCTCGGGTACGAATCAGCGTTTTACCCCGGCTGGAAGGCCCCGGTTTGGGCTTTGGCGCTTTGGGAAGGCGAGTGATCTGCTCTGCCAGCGCCTGTAATGCCTGGTCCAGGAGTTTCTGAATCAGATTGCTCAGCGGCGCCAGCAAGGCCTGATGTTCGGCTTCATCAAGGCTTTGACGATAGTTATCAAGCGTGTCGAGTGATTTTTGGTAACTTCGTACCGCATTATCCAACACCTCCACCTGCTCCTGCGCCGACAAGGCAGGGTCCTTCGCATCGATTCTCAACCGACAGGCCAGTTTGGCTTGCGGAATGACCTGTTCCAGCAACACCGTGCTGCTGTCTTCGATCTTCAGGATGATCCCGAGGGCCATCGTGTACAACTGCGTCCCCCGCCAGGCCAGGGAGGATGACAACCCGACCTGAAGCAGTTGAGTTTCCGTCAAGTAACGAGGGCCATCAGGAAGCGCTTTTTCCAATACTGGCGCCAGCGACTCCATGGCGTAAGTCGTCTCGGCAATTTCAGTGATTTGGGCCTGTTGCTTGGCACAATACTTCTCCAACAGTGCACGTTCCGGCGTACCGTGCCCCTTGAGCAACGCAGGCAACCCCCCTCGCCCCTCGAAACTGTCGACCAAGCGGTCGATCAACTGCTTGACGCTAAAGCGCTGCAAACGCAGCTCTGAAGACAGTTGCCCCTTGACCAGCATGTGCTGCCTGAGCATTTCGGCCATAATGCGCCGATAGCCGCTTACCGCCGACAGGTCGTTCAGCGTTTGCATGTTGGTGATCACCTGCCCGACCAATTCGTCGTGCTGACGCAGCCGTTCAATCAGGCTGGCCAGTTCAGCCCCGGATATTTCCTCTGGGCGCCTGGGTGCGTCCCGCAGCGCTTCCAGTTGCGCACGCTGGGTTGTCAGCTCTCCCTGTAACGCTGCAATACGCGCCTGCTTGCTCACCTGGGCCGCACGTATACGCGCACTGCCGTGCATGCCACCGCGCAGGCGTAAACGCAGGTCCAACGCCCAGGTGCCATCGGCCTGACGTTTCAGCCAGGGCCCCGGCTCATCCGGTGTGCGGCTGTCGGCGATGCGTACCCCCTCTTCATCCACTCGCACCGGGTAAACGTCATGGCCGATCTGAACCCAGTTTTTGTGCTGGAAGGAATACACGCCCTGCGCATCCGGCGAGCCGAGTGTGTCGATTGATTTAGCTGAGCGAAAACGTGCCAGCGCCCGAACCTGTGCGCTCGACAACCGGCCTTGAGCCGATGACCAGGAAAAGTCCAACTGATTGAGCACCGTACCGTTACTCAATACCGCGGGCGCCTCTTCAACACGCAGCGATATCGGAGCCTCGGTTGCCGGGGGTAACGGCGTAGCCCCTGCAGCCGATGGCCGTACCGGTAGCGGCAGTAACTCCAGGACGTACATCAGGCAGAACAACAGATCGAGCAAGGCCGGTACAAGTTGCGACGGGCTGGTCTGGCCATTGAGCTGCTGTACACCATGGGCAAACGCCAGCGCCCAACCCACAGCGGCCAAGGGACCACGCACAAATGGCAACAGCGTATTGAACAGCAGCCAACTGAGCGTTTGCCAATGCTTTGCACGGTCCTCGGCATTGGAGATGGACTGCAGGTCGGCAATGCGCAGCAGTTGCGCAACAGTTCCTTCATAGACATGCCGAGCGGCCTCACCCGGCAGTGCCAGGCTACTCAACACTACAGGTGCCGGCGTTTCGATGGCCTGGAAATCGGGTTCCAGCAGAACCCTTCGCAGGTGCGGCTCGCTGAAACCGCCATGGTCGTAGATCGGCCGTACCAGATCGGCCAAGCGGGACAGGATGTCCGCCTGCAACCCTGGGTCAGCCACTATCTGCTCCAACAGAGCCTTGCGCGAGGCAAACTGCAACAGCGGCGTGGCGTGCAGGGGTCGAAACAACAGCAGAGGCCCCGGCGAGGAAGGCTCAATCAAGTAGGTGTTCTCTACCTTGTCCGCCGAGGCGCCCGGTTCAGCGACAAAGGCCAGTGCGGACACCGTTGGCGACGGCCCCGCTGGCGATGACGTCAGTGCAACCGCCAACTCATACCCCGCCTCGGTAAAGCCACATGCACCGCGAATGGTGTATTCAAGTGCCAGCAACGGCAGTTGCCCATACCATTGGGCCCTGAACAACGGATAGCGCAGTTCAACCTGCGCAGCATCATCACGCAGTTGGTTTGCCAACAAGGCCTGATACTGCGCGCCTGCATCGACGCTACGGACCAGGTGCCTGACATAGTCAATGTCGAACCATTCCGGCAAGGCAGCCGCGCCTCGGGTGCGAACTTCAAGTGCCCCGGGGCGCAAGCTCTCAAGGTTGTCGAGTGCCAGTTGTGTCAGGCTGCGGACGCTGGTTTTAATCGTACCCTGCACCGTCAGGTTGCCAGCGCTACCCAACGCTGCACCGATCACCTCATGATTGAGGACTTCGATCTGCTCGATCGCCACGGCCTGGGCATCAGGGTGATCACGCAGCATTTGTTGCTGCAGGCGCTTTTGTGCAAAGACCTCGATCGTCGGAATACCGTCGAGATAAGAACGGCCACTCATGACCTCCGGTATCTGTGCCACTGCCTTGAGGCACTGAAGATAGCGATCCTGGTCACTTTTGCGTGCGCTCAACAACCACTCCGGGAGATGCCGGGACAGCTCACGTGCATAATCAATGGCCTGCAGTTGCCCGATGGCTTGCATCGAGATCACGCCATCCAGCGTTGCAGCGAAGGTACTGCCATCAAGGTCCGCGCGCTTGCCCATCAGGTCAATCCAATGGAGCTGCTGCTCAAGCAGCAAACGTGCCTGAGCCTCGAACATGTCGCCCAGGGTACGGGAAACGGTACAGGTGGCCGCACGGTGTTCGGGCCATTGTTCAACATATTGCAGCAACGCCTGGAGTGAGTCGAAGGGTTGCAGATAGCCACTCAGGTCGTACAGGTACACCTGGGTATTGTGCTCACCCTCCAGCCCGCTGATGATCAGGCTGCTCATCAGTTCGCCAGCGCCCCCCTGCTCGCCCGGCGGTACACCCAGCACGTACAGCTTTACCTTGGCCAGTTCGGTAACCCGTGAACGATCCGCCTCGACAGGGTAGCGGGCCAGTTCAGTGAGCAGTGACTGCTGGGTAGCGGTAAGGCGACCCGACGCCTTCGCGACCTGGACTGCGATTGCAAAATGCTGCCGCAGCCAGTGCTCAGTGCAACTGAGCGGTGTTTGCCCGGTGGGTAATGCGCGGTTCCAGAATTCGACCAGTGCCTGTTTGTACGCATCGAGAAGTGCAGTGCCGCAGGCATTGATCAGCAACTCCACGGTATGCAGATCAAGCGTCAGGCCTTGAGGAAATTCGGCGCCCTGCTCTTGCGTGAGGAAATCATGGCCGGGGGTAAGGTTGCAGGTCACTTTGCTGGCGCACTGCTGAACCACTGCTTGAGCCAGGCTCAGCGCGGTACTCGCCTGGTCAGACACCGGCCCACGCACGGTGATATGCAGTGGGTCCAACGTCACGGGCAATTGCCGCGCTGCCCATTCTCGGTTCAGCAGTTGCTCGGCCACCGCGTCCAGGGTGGGTCGGGAGGCAACGATACCAGCCAAGGTCATTGCCTGTGAAACATGGCGCTCGCGCCATTGGGCATAGTGTAGGTCTGTCATCTGAAAAGCCTTCTTGTGTAGAACTGAAGGCCCGATTTGAACGCAGTGCTGCCAATGCCACGCGGTATCCTGATACCGCCCTGCAACAAAACCTCTTAACCTTCACAAAACCCTCGCTAAAGTGACCAGCGGGTCACATATTTCGCTCAAGCTCTCCTACACTCATAACGCTGCCCGGATAACGTTTGGGGAACTTGCCCTGTCGCACCGGTCACGCCTGAAAAACTGGCTAACCACCCAGTAGTAACCAGGCCAGGGTTCCTGACAACAGGTACAACCCTTTCGCCCTCAGTCTGAAACACGCCTTCGGCTGAAAGCATCAATGGGTGCGGCGTTTGCATGCAAGAAAACGAACACCTCAACACGACGTATAAAACAGAGAAATCGCTTTACCGCTAATGACCATTTCGGGTGCCATTACACCCGTTTGCATAGGGACGGAGAGACGTATGATTGATGCTGCTGTCGAACCTCATGTAACGCATTTCACTGCTCAAGTCATCGAGCCGGCCAGCCCCCCTTTCGCACCTGCAGCGACGCCTTCCAAGCCCGTACCACAGCAAAACCCGAACAAGAAAAAAATCCTGTTCGTCACGTCCGAGATTGCCGACCTGGTCAAGACCGGTGGCTTGGGTGATGTCTCGGCTGCCCTGCCGCGCGCCATGAGCCACCGGCATGACGTGCGGGTACTGATCCCCGGCTATCCGCAGGTGCTGGAAAGCGATAATCCGATTCATCTGGTCGGGGAACTGGGCGGGCACGCCGCACTCCCTCCCTGCAAGATCGGCCGCATGGACCTGGCCGACGGCCTGGTGATCTATGTCCTGATCTGCCCAGAGCTGTACCAGCGCGAAGGCACGCCCTACGGGGCAAACAATGGCCGCGACTGGCCTGACAACCACATCCGCTTCGCCCGCCTGGGGCTGGCCGCCGCCGAGATCGCGGCTGGCGAGGGCATGGTGCACTGGAAGCCCGACCTGGTGCATGCCCATGACTGGCCCGCTGGCCTGGCGCCGGCGTACATGCACTGGCGCGGCCTGCATACCCCAACCCTGTTCACCATTCACAACCTCGCCTATCAGGGGGTGGTCAGCCGGGCGTGCTGCCCGGAACTGGCCATCCCTGAACACGCCCTGCAGCAGGAAGGCATGGAGTTCTATGGCAAGCTCTCCTTCCTCAAGGCAGGCCTTGCCTATTCCAGCCACATCACCACCGTCAGCGCCACCTACGCGCAGGAAATCACCACACCCGCGTTTGGCTGCGGCCTCGACGGTTTTCTCTCGAGCAAGGCGCAGTCGGGCCTGTTGAGTGGCATTCCCAACGGTATCGACGAGAGCTGGGATTCGGCTACCGACACTCACCTGAGCCACCCCTTCAGCCTCAACGACTGGGAGGGCAAAGCGCGCAATACCCAACAGGTGCGCACGCTGTTCGGCTTGCAGCCCAGCGAGGGGCCACTGTTTGCAGTCGTGTCACGACTGGTCTATCAGAAAGGCCTGGACCTGACCTTGGGCGTTGCCGAATACATCGTCCAACAAGGCGGCCAGATCGCGATTATCGGCCGTGGCGAGCCGGAAGAAGAACAGGCCATGCGTGACCTGGCGCTACGTTTTCCAGGGCAGATCGGCGTACGCATCGGTTTCAATGAAACTGACGCCCGGCGCATGTTTGCCGGCAGCGACTTCCTGCTGATGCCGTCACGCTATGAGCCCTGCGGCCTCAGCCAGATGTATGCGCAGCGCTTCGGTTCACTGCCGGTAGCCCGCAATACCGGCGGCCTGGCCGACACCATCGAAAATGGCGTCACCGGGTTTCTGTTCAACGAGTCTACGGTGGAGAGTTACCGCGAAGCCTTGAGCCGGGCCTTTTATGTCTATGCCCAAAAAGACCTGCTGCACGCCATGCGCTGCCTGTCGATGACCCAACCCTTCAACTGGTGCCAGGCGGTAGAGCCCTACGCCCGTTTGTATGAAGCGTTGGTAGAACGCGCCACTCAAGGTCACTCATAAGCACGAGGTAACGGGCATGCCCAAAAGCCCGGCCCAGTTGCCAACCCTCGGTAATCACCTGCTGGAGCACGAAACTAGCCGTTTCGTGCTCCGGGCACCGGAGCCTTCCCATGACTGACCACGCCTTGCTCTTTCTGGCGCACCGTGCCGGCCTGCAAGTGGACTGGACCGACGCCAACGGCCGTCAACAACGGGTCACCGACACCGTCCTGCGTAAAATGCTGGCCGGGTTGGGCCATCCGGCCGACACCCCAGCAGCCATCGAGAAGAGCCTGAGCGCACTGCTCAAAGCCCATGACGCCAAGCATCTCCCTCCCCTGTTGACGGTGGATCTGGGGCAGCCACTGGACCTGTCGCACTACTTTGCCGCAGGCAGCACCTGCCAGGTGACACTGGAAGACTCGCATCAACAGTCGCTGCAACTGGACGCCCACGCCATGCTGCCCGGCACGCTGCCAATCGGCTACCACCAGGTGGCGATCGACGGACGTACCTTCACCCTCGCCGTTGCACCTTTGCGTTGCTACAGCCTGGCGGATGCCTTGGGCACCGATCATCCACGCTGCTGGGGGCTGAGCGCTCAACTCTATAGCCTGCGTCGCCCGGGTGATGGCGGTTTCGGTGACTGCCTGGCACTGGAGGCGCTGGCACGCAGTGCCGCCGAGCGCGGTGCTGATGCCCTGGCTATCAGCCCGGTGCATGCGATGTTTGCCAGCGACACTGAACGCTACAGCCCCTACTCACCGTCCAGCCGACTGTTTCTGAACAGCCTGTACGCCAGCCCGGCCATCATTTTTGGCGAGCGTGCCGTACGCCAGGCAAATGAACAGATCGGGCAAGAGGAACTGCAACGCCTCGAAGACCTTCCACTGATCGAATGGCCCAGTGCCGCGAAGGCCAAGCAGCGCCTGCTAGAGGCGTTGTACCGAGACTTCATCCATCAGGAACACCCGCTGTACAACGACTTCCAGAGCTTTCGCGACACCGGTGGTCAAGCCCTGGAGCATCACTGCCGCTTTGAAGCCATGCTGGAGGCTGCGGCTGAACGCGGTATGGACGCTGACTGGCGACATTGGCCGAAAACCTGGCACAACCCCTACAGCGCGGAGGTCGCAGCCTTCGCCGAGCAGCACGCCGAACGGGTTACTTATCACGCGTTCTGCCAATGGCTGATTACCCGCAGCCTTGAACGTGCCCAGGACGCTGCCCGCAGCAACGGCATGAGCGTTGGCCTGATCAGCGACCTGGCCATCGGTGCTGACGGTGTTGGCAGCCAGGCCTGGAGTCGCCAGGACGAACTGTTGGCCGACTTCAGCATCGGCGCGCCGCCCGACCTGCTCAACCGTGCCGGGCAGAAGTGGGGGCTGTGTGCGTTTTCGCCTGAAGGACTGCGGCGCAATGGCTTTCGCGCCTTTATCGAGATGCTCAGGGCCAGCTTTCAGCATGCCGGGGGCTTGCGCATCGACCATGTACTGGGCCTGCAGCGGCTCTGGCTGATCCCCCTGGACGCCGAAGCAGGTGACGGCGCCTACCTGCACTACCCGCTCGACGACCTGTTGCGCCTGCTGAGCCTGGAATCAGTGCGACACAAGGGCATTGTGCTGGGTGAAGACCTCGGCACCATACCGGAAGGCTTGCGCGACAAACTCTCCGCACGGGCCATACTCGGCCTTCGTGTGCTGTTGTTTGAGCAGCATGGACATGGCCAGTTCAAGCCGATCCTTGATTGGCCAGACGATGCGCTGGCCACCAGCAGCACCCACGACCTGCCACCGCTGGCCGGCTGGCTGCAGGCCCGCGACATCGATTGGAACCAGCGCCTGGGGTTGATCGACGCCATCACCGAGCGGCACTGGCGCGAAACCCGCGTAGCGGAATGCAAAGGCCTGCGCAGCATTCTGGAGCAGAACTACCACCAGTCGCTCCCGGACAGTGATTCGCTCATCGATGCCTGCGTACGCTTTATTGGCCACACCCGTGCGCCGCTAGTGCTGCTGCCATTGGAGGATGCCTTGGGTATTGATGAACAGCCCAACCTTCCGGGTACGGTCAGCGGCCATCCCAACTGGCGTCGACGCTTCGCCCTGAACGCCGATGCCTTGCTCGATGACCCGGACGCCGCTCGCCGCCTGGAGCTGCTGGCGCAAGCCCGTGAACAAGCCTTCGAGCGTGACAGATGAATTCAACCCCGGCGAACTCGGCGCTGCTGCCCAGCGGTTTGCCTGCCACTGCAACACCCCACTTGATCCCGGCACAGAACCGGGACAACACACCTGTGCTTCTACCCTTTGTCTTGTCCTCTGCCAGCTGTTCGGGACGTGCTGACACATTTCCCGTCAATCTCGTTATCCAGCCTATCGCCTGAAACAGGAGTATCAAGATGAGTGTCGAGGAAAAACGCATTAAAGAATTCGCCTACCTGATCTGGGAGTCGGAAGGTAAACCCGACGGCCAGGAGCATCGCCATTGGGAGATGGCACGCAAACTGGCTGAGGCCGAAGCACTGGCACCCAAGGCAAAACCGCGCAAACCCAAAGCTGCCGCCAGCGCCCCCTCACGTGCTAGCCCCACCAGCGCAGACAAGCCAGCGTCGGTGAAAAAACCACGCACTACCAGAAAGCCTGCTGCACAGTAAGCGCACTGCAACGTCGGCCTGCCGCTGCACAGGCCGACGTATGTTCGAGCAAGCGACAGATGAACGGTGAGTGCGTCCGTTGCAGGCACAACATGGCCCGGAACTGCGACCGCCACCACCCACCGGCCCCCATGAAGCAAGGACCTCCATGACGACACGCAAGCCCGCTGCGCCACTCCATGAACCTTCGCGATTGCGTGAGGGCCTGCCCTATCCGCTGGGTGCCACCTGGGATGGCCTGGGTGTCAATTTTGCACTGTTCTCAGCCAACGCAACCAAAGTTGAACTGTGCCTGTTCGACGCTGACGGTCAGGTGGAACTTGAGCGAATCGAACTGCCTGAGTACACCGACGAGATCTACCACGGCTACCTGCCCGACGCGCACCCAGGGTTGCTCTATGGCTACCGTGTGCATGGTCCCTACGCGCCGGAAAACGGCCATCGTTTCAACCCCAACAAACTGCTGATCGACCCCTACGCCAAACAGTTGGTCGGCGACGTGCGGTGGTCCGAAGCGCTGTTTGGCTACACCATCGGCCACCCCGACGGCGACCTGAGTTTTGACACCCGCGACAGCGCGCCCTTCGTGCCCAAGTGCAAGGTCATCGACCCGGCCTACACCTGGGGGCGCGATCAGCGCGTCAACGTCCCCTGGGATCGAACCCTGCTGTATGAGGCACATGTACGCGGCATCAGCATGCGCCATCCGGCCGTACCGGAGACCCACCGCGGCACCTTTGCCGGTTTGATGTGCGAGGCGTTGTTGAGCCATATCAAACAGCTGGGGGCTACCTCCGTTGAACTGCTGCCCATTCATGCATTTGTCAACGACCAGCACTTGCTGAAAAAAGGCATGAACAATTTCTGGGGCTACAACAGCATCGCGTTTTTTGCCCCTCATCAGCGCTATCTGGCCAGCGGCAAAATCGCCGAATTCAAGGAGATGGTCGCGCACCTGCACGATGCCGGGCTGGAGGTCATACTCGATGTGGTCTACAACCACACCGCCGAAGGCAATGAGCAAGGCCCGACCCTGTCCATGCGCGGTATCGACAATGCCTCCTACTACCGCCTGATGCCCGATAACAAGCGGCTCTATATCAACGACTCAGGCACCGGCAACACCCTCGACCTGAGCCACCCGTGCGTGCTGCAACTGGTGACCGACTCCTTGCGCTATTGGGCTGGCGACATGCACGTGGACGGGTTCCGCTTTGACCTGGCGACCATCCTTGGTCGCTACCATAGCGGCTATGACGAGCGTCACAGTTTTCTTGTTGCCTGTCGCCAGGACCCACTGTTGCGTCAGCTCAAACTGATCGCCGAACCCTGGGACTGTGGCCCCGGAGGCTATCAGGTGGGCAACTTCGCTCCCGGCTGGGCCGAGTGGAACGACCGCTTCCGCGACACCATGCGCGCCTTCTGGAAGGGTGACGAGGGCCAGTTGACGGACTTCGCCTCGCGCATGACCGCCTCCGGCGAGCTGTTCAACCGACGTGGCCGACGGCCTTTCGCCTCAGTGAACTTCATCACCGCCCACGACGGTTTCACCCTGCGCGACCTGGTGTCCTATAACCAGAAACACAACCTGGACAACGACGAGAACAACCAGGACGGTAGCGACCACAACCTGTCCTGGAACCATGGCGTCGAAGGCCCTACCGACAACCCCGAGATCCGTGCCCTGCGCATGCAGCAAATGCGCAATTTCTTCGCAACCCTGCTGCTGGCCCAAGGCACCCCCATGATCGTCGCGGGCGACGAGTTCAGCCGTACCCAGCACGGCAACAACAACGCCTATTGTCAGGACAGCGAGATCGGCTGGGTCAACTGGAACCTGGATGAAGAAGGCACAGCCCTGCTCGACTTCGTCAAGCGACTGACAGCACTGCGCCAGCACTACCCGGTGCTACGCCGTTCGCGCTTCCTGGTGGGCACTTTCAATGAAGCCCTGGGTGTCAAGGATGTCACCTGGCTGGCAACCGACGGCAACGAAATGACCACAGAGCACTGGCATGACCGCCAAGGGCGCTGCCTGGGCATGCTGCTGAACGGGCGGGCACAGGCCAGCGGCATCCTGCGCCCGGGGAACGACGCGAGCGTGCTGTTGATCGTCAACGCCTACCACGACCCACGCACCTTCACCTTGCCGGCAGTCCCGGATGGCAACCACTGGCGCTGCCTGCTCAATACCGCCCGGCCTGCAGAGGGCAAGACCAGACGGCTGGCGTTCGGCAGCAAACTGAAGGTCAGCGGCCGCTCTCTGGTGTTGTTGGAACTGCACGCTGCCGAGGATGCGTGATTTCGGGCGGGTCAGTTCCTACCGGGGTGCCGAGGTGGTCGCTGTACAGCGGCTGTTGAATACTGCATGGCGACCAAATCCAACACGAAAAACAATAACCCCTGACAATTT
>JAEAMF010000512.1_pt1 | contig 46725 bp, 38 predicted proteins | sample 8958721 | NCBI WGS metagenome assembly JAEAMF01 (sample SAMN16933255, study PRJNA681124) | bioreactor sludge metagenome | isolation source: anaerobic bioreactor treating anionic surfactant - SDBS | place: India: Bengaluru | collected 2019-02-28
GGTCGGATTTTCCTGCCCAGTCGGCCCGGACCGGGTCTACATGGTACGCCGTGACAGCGGCCACTGCAGCGCCTGCCAGCAGGGCCACCAGCAATGTCACTAGCTTCATCTGCTACCTCCCATTCGTCTTCACGACCTTGCTCGTGAAGCTTCTTCCTTCCAGAACAACCCTAACCACATAGACCCCGGCCGGTAGCCCGGTCAGGTCTACCTCTGCGCGGCCTCCGCCCTGAAGCCGCGTCGTCGCTCCCATCGCATCACCTCCTTTCCGCTCGCCTGTTGCGGACCATAGCTCAACCTTCGCCTCCTCCAAGTAGAGGCCGTCGACTTCAACGCAGATTCGCCCGCTGGTTATGCTGGGCCAGACTCGCGGTGCCCCAACCCGGGCCTTGGATGCCGGCCACTCCTTGATACCGGTCAGAGTTGTCTCCAGAACGCACACCCCTGCCTCATAGCAGGCAGCGTACAGATACGGCGCGACATACACCAGTCTCCTGACCAGGTATGGCGGCATCCACGACACGCCCGGCACCAGCCGCAGATTCTGCGGGTCGCGGACATCCACAGCCCAAATGCGCTCTCCGCCGACGTATGCGACCGAGTCAACCGCCACCACGTCGTTCCACCACAGCGTGTCGGTCAGCCACAACGAATCCAGCAAGCGCGGGTTCGCCGGGTCTGCGATGCTAAGGGCGATGATGCCCGTGTATGGCCCGGTGACGAAGGCAACTGTGTCAACTACACTCACCCCGCTTGAACGTCCCGTCCATGAGCCAAGTACAGCTGGCTGCGCCGGACTGGCCACGTTGATGCAGTAGAGCCCGCCGCTGCCTTGCGTGACGTAAGCGACAGTATCCTGAGCGACAAGGCCCCGTGAATCACCCGGCAGCACGCAGCTCCCCACCAGGACCGGGTTTCTCGGCCGGGCGACGTTGATGACCTGGAAACGATTGGCCTCGGCTATGTAGACGAGGCTGTCGCGCAGAACCATGTCCTGCGGCGGATTGAAGATGCTGGCAAACCCGGCTCGCAGCGGATGTGAGGGATCAGTCACATCAACGGAGTGGAACCGGGGCATCCGCCAGCCTACGAAAGCAAACGAATCTCTGGCGACGACCGACATCATATCGGGATTCCCGGTCACCGTGTCATACTGGGCAAGCTGCACCGGCTGACTGGGGTCTGTCACGTCAAGAATGAACAGCCCGCAGTTGTCGTCGGCTATGTACGCCAACAGACCGTCCAGAAAGACGTCCTGCGCAAGGTCTGCGCCATAGTACTGGCTGTCCGGTAGTGGAGCAATCGTGTTGTGGATGTCAATCACGGTGAGGCCACCCCAGGTGCACGCTTGGTACGCATAGGTGCTTGGCTCGAACACGAACGGGTCGTATTCGAAGCCCTCCTGCTGGCATCGTCCGAGCTCTACGGGATGCGTCGAATCGGAAACGTCTACGACGACGAAGCCACTGTCGGTGTCGCCGATGTAGGCATAGCCACCAGTGGTGTAGATTGTTCTTCCGCCTTGACCGTTCAAGCGTCCGAACTCGCCGATGCTCAGCGGATTGCTGACGTTGAGAATCACCAGGTTGTCGTCCAGGTGGTAGAGTTTGTTGCCGTCAGCTCTGAGGGCCATGACCGGCCCGCCCCGCGAGTTGACCCACTGCGGCGAACTCGGGTTTCTCACATCATACACGTTCATCAGCCACCGGCCGCCGCTGAAGGCGTAGCCGTTCGTGACTGCAAGGGAGTATCCGCTGTCCCGGACTGCACCCAACTGCCTAGGCTGCTCTGGGTTGGCTATGCTGTAGATGCGCAGGCTGTCGGCTCCGGTATTGCCTGAGCGTATCCCAAGTGTGTAGCAGAACGTATCCTTGACAACGAGGTCATAGATGACCGCGCCCATCGAGCCAAGCTCTCGTGGGCTTGTCGGGTTGCCGATGCTGTATATTTGTGCGCCCCCGGAGCCGCAGGCGACAAACAGCAGGCTGTCTCGGACGACTACCTGGCTGACCAAGCCTCGGGCGTTGATTTGGCCGAGCATTCTGGGGTGAACCGAATCTGTGATGGACAGGATGCGAACGCCCGAGCCGGAACCAAGGAACAAGAGCGAGTCTCTGCCTGCCAACTCCCAACTCGGACCCCAGGGCCAGCGGCCGATTTCCTTGAGGCCGGTGCTATCCGGTTTGCGGAATGTTGTATAGTAGGAATCATCCAGCCCGCGTTCCTGCAGCCAGCTTGCTCTGAGCCGCGGATGCACCCGGCTCAGCGAGTCCATCACCGCCCGTTCCTGCCGCCAGCCCGAAAGCTCCCCTGCCGTCGCGAGCAGCGCCAGCGCCGCCAACCCAGTCAGCATCTGTGCTCTCATAGTCTGAGTATCTGCCGACCGAAAGCGTTGTCAAGAATCCGGCCTGTCCGAGATGCAGCTGCTGCCTCATGACTCATCTGTCCTGACCAGAGGGCAGAAGCATGCTGCCAGTGCCGACCAAACCATTGTCAAGCCGTTCTCATTGACAGTCGCGCGGGCCGTCCTAGAATACGTGCGATAATCGCGTTCTGTTCCTAAGGAGGACACCAATGTCTGGCCACTCGAAATGGGCGACAATTAAGCATAAGAAGGGCAAGGCCGACGCCGCGCGCGGCAAGGCCTTCTCCAAGCTGATCCGCGAGATCACGACCGCGGCCGGCATCGGCGGCGGTGACCCGGACGGCAACCCGCGGCTGCGCACCGCCATCGACTCGGCGCGGGCCATCAACATGCCCGCCGACAACATCGACCGGGCGATCAAGAAGGGCACCGGCGAGCTGCCGGGCGTGAAGTACGAAGAAACGATGTACGAAGGGTACGCGCCGGGCGGGGTCGCGCTGATGGTCCGGGTGCTGACCGACAACAAGAACCGCACGACCGCCGAAATCCGGCACGTGTTCGAGAAGTACGGCGGCTCGATGGGCTCGGCCGGTTGCGTGGCGTGGCAGTTCAAGCCGCGCGGCCTGATTGTCATCGACAAGGAGAAGACCGACGAGGACACGGTGCTGGCGGCAGCGCTCGAAGCCGGGGCCGAGGACGTCCAGACCGACTCCGCCGGGTTCTCGGTGACCGCGACGCTGGAGAGCTTCGAAGAGGTCAAGCGCAAGCTGAAGGAAGCGGGCATCCCGTGGCTCAGCGCCGAGGCGACCCAGATCGCGGCGAACAACGTCGCCGTGTCCGAGGCCGATGCCTCCAAGCTCCTCAGGCTCATCGAGATGTTCGAGGACCTCGACGAGGTCCAGCAGGTCTACGGCAACTTTGACATCCCGGACGACGTGCTCGAGCGGGTGTCCGGGGCCGGCGCGTAGCGCGGCCCGGGGACAGGTCGCGGATGCCCACGGGCCAATGCCGGCGGCCGGACGCAACAACCAGGCCCGGGAGCGCCCGCGCCCGTCCGTGACCGACAACGCCGGCGGCAGAATTCTCGGCATCGACCCGGGGCTTTCCGCCTCGGGTTTCGGTGTTGTCGAGGGCACCACGGTCATCGAGTTCGGCACCGTCGTCACCCGGCCGGACGAGCCGGTGCCGCACCGGCTGGCGCGGCTAGCAGCCGAGCTCGAAGCGGTCGTGCGGCGGCTGCGGCCCGACCGCTGCGCCGTCGAAACGCTGTTCTTCAAGGGCGGCGGCGCGCGCAGCGTCATCCTCTCGGCCGAGGCGCGCGGGGTCATCCTGTGCACGCTGGCCCGGCTGGCGGTGGCGGTCGAGGAGGTGACGCCGGCCAGCATCAAGCTGGCGCTGACCGGCAGCGGCCGGGCGTCAAAGCAGCAGGTCAACTACATGACGCGGCAGCTGCTCGGGCTGGACGGCAAGGTGTCCGAGCACGCCGCCGACGCGCTGGCCGCGGCGCTGTGCGTCGCGCGGCGCAGACTGCGGTTTGACCGGACAACCCTCACCCCTCCCTCCCCCTTGAAGGGGGAGGAAATGAAAGGGAGGGGGATACGATGATTGCCTCCCTCGCCGGGGTGCTGAAGTCCAAGGAGCCAACCAGAATCATCGTTGACTGCAACGGCATCGGGTTCGAGGCCGGCATCCCGCTGTCGACATTCCGGCGGCTGCCCGAAGCGGGCGGCCGCGTCGAGCTGCTGGTCGTCACCCGCTTCCCGCGCGAGGGCATCGAGCTCTACGCCTTCGCCGACCGGGACGAGCGGGAGGTGTTCCGGCTCCTGACGTCGGTCACCGGCATCGGGCCCAAGGCCGGGCTGAACATGCTGTCGCGGTTCGAGCCCCGCGAGATAGTCGAAGTCATTGCCGCCGGCCGCCTCGATGTGCTGCGCACGGTGCCGGGCATCGGCCCCAAGAAGGCGCAGCGGATGATGGAGGAGCTGGCGGAGAAGACGGTGCCGGCGGGCGCCCGGGAGCCGCTGCTGGCCGACGCCGAGTCGGCGCTGGTCGGGCTCGGGCTGACGCGGCGCGAGGCCCAGGCGCGGCTGGGCCGCATCAAGGCGGCGCCGGAGATGACGCTGGAAGGACTCCTGAAGCTGGCGCTCCAGCAGCGGGACTAGCGTGGCCGAGAAGGAACGGCTGACAACCGCCGCCCGGCTCGCGGGCGAGGAGGCGCTGGACGAGGAGATCCGGCCCCGGCGTCTCGACGAGTTCATCGGCCAGCGCAAGCTCAAGGACAACCTGCGGGTGTTCATCGAGGCGGCCCGGATGCGGTCCGAGGCGCTGGAACACGTGCTGCTGTTCGGCCCGCCGGGACTGGGCAAGACGACGCTGGCCTACATCATCGCCCAGGAGATGGGCGCCCATCTCCGGTCGAGCTCGGGGCCGATCCTCGAGCGGCCCATCGACCTGGCGGGCGTGCTCACCGGGCTGGCGGTCCACGACGTCTTCTTCATCGACGAAATCCACCGCACCAACAAGGCGGTCGAGGAGTTCCTGTACCCGGCGCTCGAGGAGTTCAAGATCGACGTGCTGATCGACAAAGGGCCGGGCGCGAGGTCGGAGCGCATCAGCCTGAACCAGTTCACGCTGGTGGGCGCGACTACCCGTTCCGGGCTGCTGACCGCGCCGCTGCGCGCCCGGTTCGGCATCGCCATGCGGCTGGACTACTACCCGGCCGAGGACCTGGTGGAGATCGTCCGGCGGTCGGCCCGGATACTGGGCGTGCGCATCGACGACGACGGCGCGCTCGAGATCGGGCACCGGGCGCGCGGCACGCCGCGCATCGCCAACCGGCTGCTGCGCCGGGTGCGCGACTTCGCCCAGGTGCGCGGCAAGGACGGGGTTGACAAGGAGATTACCGATTTCGCACTCGCCCAGCTCGACGTCGACAAGCGGGGCCTGGACGACATGGACAAGAAGATACTGCTGACCATCATCGACAAGTTCTCGGGCGGGCCGGTCGGCCTGTCTTCGCTCGCCGTGGCGGTGGGCGAGGATTCGGGTACGCTCGAGGAGGTCTACGAGCCGTTCCTGGTCCAGGAAGGTTTTCTGCACCGGACGTCGCGCGGACGGGTCGCGACCCGGCAGGCGTTCGAGCACCTCGGCCGCAAGCCGAGCGCCAGCTGTCAGAACCAGCTTGACATCTGAACGGCCGGGTTTGACCGTGGCCGGGCACCGCCTACAATCTCTGCCTTACTCCGGAGGTTAACCTTGCTGAGAAAGCTGCTGTTTGTCGTCCTGCTGCCGGCCGCGCTCGTTGCGCAGACCGGTGCAATCGAGCAGGTGTTCGAGTTTCGCCCGAGCGACTTCGTGTTCGACCGGGTGAACGGGTTTGACGTGGTCGCGCTGCCCGGGCAGTATTGGACCAGCGAGCCGGGGCGGCCATTGCTGCCGCTCGCCGCGTACAGCGTCCTGATTCCGCCCGACGCCGAGGTGACCGGCGTCGAAGTGACGGCCCTGAGCACAACCGCCCTGCCGGGCGAGTTTAACATCCACCCGGCCCAGAGACCGCAGGTGCTGTCGCAGCCGGTGGGGGCATTCATCGGGCCGGATGATGGGACCTATGGGACAGATAAGACCTATCCGGTCGATGCCGTCAACTTCACGCGTTCCGGCAGCCTGTCTGGCTATCGCCTTGCGGGGATTCAGATTGTGCCCCTGCGTTACCTGCCTCGGCAGAAGCGGTTGGAGCTCGCCACGCGCATCTCGTTGATGGTCAACTACCGGCTGGGGCAGCATGTGGTGCCGGCGCTGGACCAGAGCCAGGTCGACGTCGCCGGCGAGCGCGTCGCGCGGCTGGTGCGCAACCCCGAGCAGGCGGCGACGTGGCGCCCGACGGTCGCGCAGACGGACGACTGGCGATGCGACATGATGGTCATCACCACGAATGCGCTGGCGGCGAGCTTCCAGCCGTTCGTCGACTGGAAGACCCGGCGCGGTATCAAGACCATCGTGGTCAAGACCGAGTCGATATACACCGCCTACCCGGGCCGGGACAACCCGGAGAAAATCCGCAACTGCGTCATCGACTACTGGCAGAACCACGGGCTCAAGTGGCTCCTGGTCGGCGGCGATGCCGAGGTGGTGCCGGTGCGGACATGCCGGATAACCTGCGAAGGCAACGTCGAGGACATCGCGTCCGACATGTACTACGCGGACCTGCAGTATTCATGGGACTCGAACCACAACAACCTGTTCGGCGAGATGACCGATTCGGTGGACCTGTTCCACGACATCATCGTCGGCCGGACGCCCTGCGACAACGCCTCAGACGTCGCCACCTTCTTCGCCAAGGACACGATGTTCGAGCGGCACCAGGACACCACGCGCCTGAAGCAGGTGCTGTTCGGTTCGACCATGCTGTTCAACCCGTTCCACGGCAAGGTCATCAACCGGATGATGGCCGGCGAGTTCCCGACCGGCTGGCAATTCAACCACCTCGAGGACCCGGGTTCGGGCGTGTACCGGAATGCCATGAGCCAGGGCTACCAGTTGGCGCACGTCGCGGCCCACGGCAACCCGACGACCTTCTCGGTGATGAGTTCATCCGAGGTGCCGAGCCTCTCCAATGGCTATACCAAGCTCAATTTCGTGAATTCGATTGCGTGCCAGTCCGGCTGGTTCGACGGGCAGGAATGCCTGGCAGAGGCGCTGGTCAAGACGACCAACGGCGGGTGCGTCGCGTGCGCGCTGAACTCGCGCTACGGCTTCGGCTACCCGCCGGGGTTCGGGCCGTCGGAGATGCTGGACCTCGAGTTCTACCGGCACCTCATCAGCGGGGCGGCTTTCCAGTTCGGCGTGCTGAACGCGATGTCAAAGGACTACTTCCAGAGCCTGGTGATGGGGCAGGAGGTCTGGCGCTGGTGTGCCTACGAGCTGAACCTGTTCGGCGACCCGTCGCTCGGGGCATGGTCTGAGAAGCCGCTTACGTTGACAGTGACCAAACCTGACTCGGTTCTGGTCGGGCCCCAGACCGTGCGTATCACCGTGAAGCAGGCTGCGGCGCCTGTGAAGGGCGCGCTGGTCTGCCTGAGCAAGGGCAGCGAGACGTACGCCCGGGGCTGGACCAATTCGGCGGGCTGGGTGGACCTGTTTGTCAACCCGACGACTACCGGCAGCCTTACGCTGTCGGCCAGTGCCCGCAACTGCTACCCCTACGACGGCCAGATTCCGGTGCGCGGCAGCGGGTCACGGCCCGCGCTGGTGTTCGCGGGCCTGCGGATCGACGACGGCGGCAATGGCCGGCTTGACCCGGGCGAAACCGCGGACCTGTACGTGTCGGTCGCCAATCCCGGTGGGCAGGCGGCGACGAACGTGAATGCGAAGTTGCGCACGAGCTGCTCCTACCTGACACTGCTGGATTCGACAGCCGTTTACGGCACGGTCGCGGCCAGCGACACGGTCGAGGGAGACCGGTTCCGCGTGGCCGCGTCGAGCGGCACGCCGGCCGGCACGCTCGCCGAGTTGGTCACCGCCTGCACCGCGACCGAGGGTTACTGGGAGCCCTATTGCGAGACGAGAATCGGGCCGCAGCCGCCGGCCAGGAAGCTCTGGGCCGACCACGACACGGGCAACATGATTCTGTCGGTGACCTCGGTAGGTTCGGTCGGGACGCTCGGACCTTACCGCGAAGGGTCAGGGCTCAAGTTTCCGCGCGACGCGGGGTACGGGTCGCTGTACTTCACCAGCCTGGCGTGCGGCAACGGGCCGTCCTACGTGGTCGACCGCTGGTACGGCCAGCCGACGTCGACCTTTCAGACCGACTGGGCGACGGTGGAAACGCTCTACGGGGTCGTGCCGCCGATGGCGGCGGACGAGGAGTACCGCGTTCGAATCTCGGACGCGAACCACCCGACCCCGAAGGGTCTGGTCGTCAACCAGTGGTCCGGGGCACTGGCCAGCCCGGCCTACCGGGATTTCGTCATCGTCGAGTACCTGCTCGAGAACCAGGGCGCGAACCCGCTCAATGACCTGTACTGCGGCATCCTCTCGGACTTCGACGTCAACAACACCGTGTCCAACACTGTCACGTCGGACCAGGCGCGCCGGCTGACATACATGAAGCAGTCCTCGAGCGCCAACCCGTGCGTCGGGGTGAAACTGCTGGCGCCGACGGTCGCGGCCAACCAGTCGGCCATCGACCACGCGGTCTATGTCCAGCCCACGGGCATGATGACCGAAGCGGTGAAGGACAGCCTGCTGCGGGGGGGCATCCGGATGCTCAACTCGAACCGCACCGCGAACTGGTCGTGCGTGGTCTCGGCCGGGCCATTCAACCTCGCTCCCGGCGCCCGGCAGAAGGTCGCATTCGCATTTATCGGCGGCGAGTCCGAAACCGAAATCAGGAGCAACGCCGACACCGCCCAGTCCTGGTACGAGAAACAGATGCCGACCGGCGTTTCTTACCTCAAACACACGGTCGACGACCAGGCGGGCGGCAACGGGGACGGCATCATTAACCCGGGCGAAGCTATCAACCTGCCGCTCTGGGTCGCGAACCGGACCGACGCGCCGGCGCGCGGCGTCTGGGGCGTGCTGCGCAAGACGTCCGGCGACACGCTGGTCACGGTGACCGACTCGGTGCGCTACTTCGGTACGGTCGGCGCCGGCGACTCGGTTTGGACCGGTGCCAGCGGGTTCAGGTTCCGCGTGGCGCCTGCCTGTACCAACCGGTACCAGCTGCCGCTGGTGCTGGTGTGCACCGACACGCTCGATTCGAGCTACGTTTCCAACCTGCCGCTCGTGTGCGGCGCGCCGCAACTTGTCGCCAGCGGCCTGCAGTGCTGGGACCCGCAGCCGGGCGGCAACAACAACGGCAAGCTGGACCCGGGCGAGCAGGCCGAAATCGCCCTGGGCCTGCGCAACATCGGGCTGGGCAACGCCGAGAACGTCTGGGCCCGGCTGCGTTCGGGCGATGCCCGGTTCACGGTGCTCGACTCCTCGGGCGGCTACGGGCTGTTGCGGGCCGATTCGACGGTGTTCAATTCAAGTGACCGGTTCACGGTCCAGGTCAATGCGTCGATACCGCGCGAGACCCAGGTGCCCTGCACGCTGCTCGTCTACGGCGACCGGTACCAGGCGACGCGGGTGGTGACGATAGCCGTCGGCGCGCTGACTAACACCGACCCGATCCCGGACGGTCCCAGGATGCCGGCGTGCTACTACGCCTACGACGATTGCGACACCTTCTACGTCGCTGCACCCGAGTTCGAATGGGTCGAGGTCAAGAGCCAGGGCACGAGGCTTAACTTCTCCAACAACGATGCGGTGATTGCCGTCAGCCTGCCTTCCGGGTTCGGGCCGTTCTACTACTACGGCCAGCGGTACACGCAGGTATCGGTCTCGGCCGACGGCTGGATCGTGCCGGGCAGCTATACCACGACTGACTACTCCAACACCGAACTGCCCAGCAGTTCAGCGCCGCCCGGAGCTATCTGCGCGAACTGGGATGACCTGTACCCGGGCTACGGCAGCGCGGGCTACGCCTACTGGTGGCACGACGCGACCAACCACCGGTTCGTAATCGAGTTCGACAGCAGTTCCTATTACAGCCCGTCCTCGATGAAGGACAAGTTCGAGTTCCTGCTCTATGACTCGACCCGGGCGGCGATGACCGGCGACAACGAGGTCGTGGTGCAGTACATGACCGCGAACAACTACGTATCCAATACGGTCGGGATGCAGGACCAGGGACAGACTGTCGGCATCCAGTGCCTGTATAACGGGACTTACCATCGGGCCGCAGCCCAGATCATCCCGCACCGGGCGATAAAGTACACCACCGACTCGATCATAACCGGCGTTGCCGAACCGGGGTCCGGTCCGGCAGCCGGACGCCTGACTCTGGCCGCGGGCCCGAATCCGATGCGCGACATCGGCAGTTTGCGCCTCAGCCTTCCTCAGGCCGGGCACGTGCGGCTCGCGGTGCACGACATCAGCGGCCGGCTGGTGCGGACGCTGGTCGAAGCTGACCTGCCTGCCGGCCGGTACGACTTCGCCTGGGACCGGCGCGATGAGCAGGGGCGTACCGTGGGCGCGGGCGTCTACCTGTACCGACTCGAAACCGCATCCGGCGAGCTCTGCCGCAAGGCGGTCGTGCTGAGATAGCAGCGGGACTTCTTGCCGTTTGCCCGACCCGCGGGTCGCGGCTATAATGTCAGTGCGCAGTACGGTATCGAAATGAGCCCCCTCCATAGAGGAGGAATTGTGAAGTTGACTTCTCTCATCCTTCTCTGCGCTGCCGCCCAAGCGGCGGTGTTCAGCACCGGCGTCGAGTTCCGCGCGGCCGACTTTCAGTTCTCACAACTTGCCGAGTTTGCAGTCGTGTCCGCGGCGGACCTTGAGGTCAGCGACGAGCCGGGCAGACCGCAACTGCCGGTGAAGCCGGTGAGCATTGTGCTGCCCGGTCTTTGTCGAGTCACGAACGTCGGAGTGAGGTTACTCGGGTGGCAGGAGCTGGGCAGCGGCCAGGTGCCGGCTCCGGCGCAGAAGCAGGCGGTGCTGAGTCTGGCCGAGGGACACGAGACCGTCACTCCTCCTGACCAGTCGGTCTACCAGTCAAGCAGTCCTTACCCGGGCCAGGCGTGGCGAGTGACCGGAGTACAGGAAAGGGACGGGAATACCGTGGTCGAGGTACTGGTGTACCCGGTGCGTTACATCGGCGCTCGGCAGCGGCTGGAGTACTACCCGAGGGTTGAGATAGAGGTAGAGTACGAGAAGGAAAGGGATCAAGGGATCAAGGGAACAAGGGAACAAGTGAGCGGACTACCGGACCAGTCAACGTTCGAGTATCTGATAGTCACGTCCGCCGAGTTTGACAGTGTGTTTCGCAGGCTGGCTGAGTGGAAGACACAGAAGGGCGTGCCCGCGGCAATCCGGCACATTGACTGGATTCTCGGCACGTATCCGGGCCGGGACAATGCCGAGCGGCTGCGCAACTACCTGAAGACCGTCCCTGATTCCGGCGCGCGGTACGTGCTCCTGGGTGGAGACGTGAGCGTGGTACCGCACCGGACTGCATTCGCGATGGTCAGCGCCGCGGGGCTGCACCAGCGCGAGGACTCGCTGCCCTGCGACCTCTATTTCTCGAACCTCGATGGCACCTGGGATGCGAACAATAACAACCTGTTCGGCGAGGTGGCCGATTCGGTGAACCTGTATCCGGACCTGTTCGTCGGCCGTGCGCCGTGCGACAACCTGGCGGATGCGCAGGCGTTCGTCAACAAAACACTCGAGTACGAGTGCGGGCCAGCCCGGGGACCCGAAGCCGACGCGCTGTTCTTCGCCGAGATACTATGGCAGGACCCGCTGACCGACATGGCCATCCACAAGAACAAGCTCGAGCAGCGTTCGTTCACGTCCGGGTACCGGGTTACGAAGAAGTACCAGAGCCTCGGCAACGAGACACGCGAAAGCGTCATGGCGGCGATGCGTGACGGCCAGAACTATCTGAACCACGACGGCCACGGCTGGATTGACGTGATGAGCTGCGGCGGCGGGTCCGGCAACCGGTTTCGGACCGCGGACGCGGACACCATCACCAATGCGTACCGCGGCATCATCTTTTCCATCGGCTGCTGGACCACGGCGTTTGACTTCGTGTCGGTGGGCGAGGCGCTGGTCACCAACCCGCGGGGCGGTACCGTGGCGACGGTCGGCAACTCGTCGTATGGCTGGGGGTCGCCGGGCAATCCCGGTTTCGGCTACTCGGACCGGTTCGACAACCGGTTCTGGTACGAGATCCAGAATGCCGGGGAGACGCACGTCGGCGCGGCGCTGGCCATTTCCAAGGCGTACTTCGTGCCGTTCTCGCAGGGCGAGAACGTGTACCGGTGGCACCAGTATCAGCTCAACCTGATGGGCTGCCCCGAGATGCCGGTCTGGACCTCGTTGCCCGAGACGCTCGTGGTCAGCGCGCCGCCCGAGATTCCGGCAAAGTCGAGCCGGGTGCTGGTTACGGTTGCCTCGGCCGGCGGGGCCGTCGAGAATGCGCTGGTCTGTCTCGCCAAGGACAGCGAGTCCTATGCGAGGGCGCGGACCGACGCGGCCGGCCGCGCGTGGCTCGAAACAACGCCCGAGACCACCGGTGACTTCACCCTGACTGTGACCGCGCAGAACTGCCTGCCGTACGAGGCGACGATACCGGTTGCCGGGTCGGCGTATCTCAACTTCATCGGGTGGACTATCGACGACAGCGCGGGCAACGGTGACGGCATCGTCAACCAGAACGAACGCGTCCGGTTGCCGGTGTGGATGCACAACGCCGGGCCGAGCGCCATCGGCGGCCGGCCGTTGAAGTTGCGCTCGGCTGAGACAATCGTCCAGGTGCTGGACAGCACGGCTTTCGTCCCGCCGCTCTCGGCCGGCGACTCGGCGCTCGTAACCGACGCCTTCGAGATTCGGACCGGCGCGTGTTCGCAGGACGGCCGGCTCATCCGCTTCGAACTGGCGGTCGAGGATACCGACCTCGGCCGGGTGTTTTTTCCCGTGCTGCAGGTTGGCCGGCCGATGCTCGAGTTGGAACGCTACTACCTGACCCAGCCGCCGTTGCTGCCCGGCGAGACCAAGGACCTGAAGGTCGCCGTCGACAACAACGGCCTGGGATACGGCCACGCAGTCTGGGCCAGGCTCGTTTCGCTCGACCCCTACGTGACCGTGGCCGGGACCGACAGCATCGGGCTGGGGGAGATCCCGCCCGGAATGCTGGTGCGCTCGCCGGGCCAGTTCCAGGTCGAGGTCAGCGGTTCGTGCCCGGGCTCGTACCGGGCCGACATGGAACTGCGGCTCGCGGGTGAGGAGTACACCTTCCAGTACCAGTTCCAGCTGCTCATCGGACCGTACGGTTTCGCCGACGACATGGAATCGGGTGAAGCCAAGTGGAGCCACGGTGGGACCGGTGACCGCTGGCACCGTTCAGACTACCGCTATCACGGCGGCACCAATGCCTGGTACTGCGGTGACGAGGGCGAGCGGCGCTACTACGACAACACCGACGCCTGGCTGCTTTCGACGCCGTTCATGGTCGCCCAGAACTGCTCGCTTGCTTTCTGGCGCTGGTTCAGCGTGCCCAACTACGGCGTGGACGGCATCTACGCGATCGTTGTCCGGGCGGGCGGCGCGGACACGCTGGACTTCATCGGAACGGGAGGAGCGCTGGCGAGGCGCTCGAAGCCGTCAGACCAGTCGGACAAGTCGGACAAGTCCGACACCCGGCTCTTCCTGACCGGCATCGTCAGCGACTGGTACGAGGAACGCTATGCGCTGGACTGGCTCGCGCCGGGCGAAACAGTGCAGGTCAAGATAGCGTTCCGGAGCGACGCCGACGGCCAGTATGGCGAGGGGTTCTACATCGACGACGTCGCGGTCACGGGTGGGAACCCACCGCCGATATTCGTGTTCGAACCCGAACCCAGGTCCGGCGGACCGTTCCGGATAGCCGTTCACCCAAACCCGGCGCACGGAGCGGTTCGGCTGCAGGCGGTTGGAGTGCGCGACGGGCGGCTAGACGGCGCGGTCTTCGATGCCGGCGGCAGGAAGCTGCGCGACTTCGCAGCCGTCAGCCGCAATGGCCGGGTCATATGGAACTGGGACGGCACCGACGTCACCGGCCGGCAGGTCGGCGCCGGCACGTACTTCGTCCGGTTGAGTTCGGGCGATGAGGCCGGTATCGGTCGGGTGATTCTGCTCCGCTAGCGCAGCCACAGCGGTCTGCTTGCGCCGGCCCCGGGCCGGCGCAGCCGTTCGTGTGCATTTGACAGGAGGTTTCTTTTCGAGTAAGCCTGAGGCGATATGAAATCCGTGTCGGTTCTGCTGCTGCTGGTGGCTGCAGTCTGGGCCGGCGGCCCGGGCGTGACTGTTGTGCCGGAGCCGACAGAACTGGGACCGTTCGGCCGGCTTGCCCAGGTAGGCGCGCCAGCAGGAGTTCCCCGACGCGCGCCGGGCGGCGGACTTGCGCCCGACACCGGCTGGACGCTGGTCGAGAGCCTGCGCCTGCACCGGCTGATACCGGCGGGTGAGCGGTTGGCAGTGGTGTTTGACCGCGCAGCCGAGCGGCTGCGCGACACCCTGCTTCCCGAATTCCTGACCCAGGCCGCGCGGCAGGCGGTCGCGCTGGCGCCGGACTGGCTCAAGGACGACCTTGAAGACAACCTGCGCCGGCAGACCGCAGCCCAGCAGAACAGTCTGGCAGAGGCGATTCTTTACTGCCCGGACAAGCGGTACTACGACGAGCTGTGTTTCCAGGTCGCGCACCTGTCGCAGGCCGCGTTCCTCAACCTGCCGGTACAGCTGCTGGTGGACAATGTCCAGACCGCGTACCAGATCGACCGCGAGCTGTCCTACGTGGACATAGTGGACTACGGCGACCCTGTGCGCGGCGGCGACTACTACTCGACGACCCGGTACCGGGCGGTCGTCTCCGGGGATACCACCTGGGTCGAGATTCCGAAAGAGATCTACTACTGGTGGGTGGTGATGCCCAAGATCACCGACGAGCAGGTTAAGTACTGCTATGGCTTTTTCTGGCGCGAGTACCTTTTCTACGAGTGCGACTCCGGCTACCCGCTGCTGCAGGAGAAGCTGGCCGGTACGACCGTGCTGTGGGACGGGGAGCAGCACAACTGGCAGAACCGGAACCAGGGGTACCCGGACACGCTGCCCGCGGTGGCGGTGGTGTCGCGCTGGGTCGCACATACCCTGCCCGAGGCGGCCCAGCCGCCGAGGCCGATCGAGCCGATTGAAATCGCCAAGGACCACAACGGCAACTGCGGCGAGGTGCAGGACCTCTTGTGCGCGGCGGCCCGGACCGCACTGATTCCGTGCGGCGGGGTGTGTGACATCAACGAGGACCACGTCTGGTGCGAGATCTGGTGGCAGGGCGAGTTCCACCCCTGGCAGGTGGACCTGGGCGGCGGGCCGACCAACATCAAGAACCCGGGCATCGCCTACGACAAGAAGTACGGCGGCAGCAAGCAGGTGTCCGGGGTATGGGATTGGCGCAACGACGGCTGGCAGCGCAGCGTGGCCGGCACCTACAGCGACGTCTGCACCTTGACGGTCGACGTGCGGGACTCGGTCGGCCGGCCGGTGGACGGCGCGGTTGTCAAGCTGTTGAGCGAGGGCTGGGGCACGCCGGAGCTCTACAACGCCCTGTTCGGGGTGACCGACCGTTCCGGCCGGTACTCGACGACGCTTGGCGACTGGCAGAACTACTACCTGGCGGTTTCGAGCCCGCTGGGCCAATACTCGGGCGGACTGATTATCGACTCGGCTGCCTGCGCGCCCGGGACCCATTTCTGGTACGCGTGTTCACTTGCCGGGCGGCTCGACTCGCTGGCGGTCCTGCCGGACTCGGGCACGCCGCTTGACCGGTATCGGCTGGACGTTGTCTATGCTGTCGGCCGCGAGGCGGTCTATGGCTATGACTGCTACAACTCGAACGGGGCAAACGAGTACGCGCTGGTATCGGACTCCGGGGCAATCGACCTTCTCCTCCTCGACCGGCAGGGGTTCAGCGATTTCCAGTCCGGGCAGCCGTTCCGGGCCGCGCTCGCTGATGAGAACCAACGGTCGGGCGCCCGCAGCCTGGCGCTGTTCAGGACCGGGGACCACTACGTGGTCTTCTCCAACCAGGAGCAGGCGAACCTGACCGCGTTCCTCGACGTGACGGTCCGGTTGTACCGAAAGGGCACGGGAATCGAGGAAGGCCGGCAGCCGGCAGCTGTCGTTTCGCGGCCCGGTCCGACCATCGTCCGCGGCGTGCTGATGGTCAGCTCGAGCACCGCGGCCGACAGCCCAGGTCTGTTCGATTCGAACGGCCGCAAGGTGATGGGCCTGCGGCCGGGCGCGAATGACGTCAGCGCTCTTGCCGACGGCGTCTACTTCGTTGGAGCGGAGCCGGCCGCGGCGAAGCTCGTCGTCCGGAACCGGGGGCGGTGATGAGGAGTGGTATCCTCGTGCTGCTGGCGGCGCTCGCCGGGCCGCTGACGGCTCAGGGCCCGGACCGGGGCGGGTATCGCTGGATTGATTCCGATACGACCGGTGGCCCGGCGTTCAACTGGCTGGACATCAGTGGTTCGGGCACCAGGCTGGCACTGGGCGACGACGACAACCTCGGGCCGCTCGGGGTTGGTTTCGGCTTCGACTTCTACGGACAGGTGCGCGAGTCGGTCCGCGTCTGCTCCAACGGCTGGCTGAGCTTCTCCTCAGCGAGCCACCAGTTCCACCATTTCCCGATTCCTGACACCCGCGACCCGAACGCATTGCTGGCCCCGCTCTGGGCAGACCTGGACCCGGCCCAGGCCGGAGCGGTTTGTTTCTTGGCCGATTCTGCGGCCGGCCGGTTCATCGTCTCATGGATCGGGGTGCCGGTGCACGGCACTGGGGACAGTTGCACGTTCCAGGTCGTGCTGGACACGGGCGGTGCGGCGCTGTTCCAGTACCTGCGCGTGCCGCAGTCAGTCCGGCTCGGCCCGGACTCGTGCTCAGTGGGAATCGAGAATGACTCAGGCCTGGTGGGCCTCGAGTACTTTCGCGACGGGCAGCCCGAGCCGAGCCGCCTGCACGACAGCCTGGCGGTCAGGTTCTACCGCCTGCAGCATGACGTCGGTGCGGAGGCGGTCCTCAGACCGGCCGGTCAGGTGTTTGCGGGCGACAGTGTCGAACCGCTGGTGTCGGTATGGAATACGGGGCTGAGCCCGGCATCGTTCCCGGTCCGGCTGAGAATCGGCGGATACGACGAACAGGTTGACGTGGCCGGGTTGCCGGCCCTTGCTGATACGCTGGTTCGGTTTCCGGACTGGGTACCGGGTCCGGACACGTACGCGGTTGAGCTTGTCACCGGCCTGGCTGGTGACGAATACCCGGCCAACGACACGCTGCGAGCCGAGGTATTCGGCAGTTATGAGGGCGAGCTGCGCTACGATGACGGGGTCGCGGACGCCTGGTTCCTGAAGAACGGCGCCCCGACGACCGACTGGGCGGCAGCGGTGAGGTTTTCGGTTCCGTACGGCCAGTTCCGGCTCCGCGGAGCCAGGGTGCTTGTTGCTGATACGCTGCCGTTCGGCAAGGTAATCGTGTGCCCGGACAGCAGCGGCGCGCCCAGGCTGGGCAGTCCCTACCTGCTGGCTGAATCGGTCGCGGCCAGCCAGCCCCAAACCTGGCTCGAGGTGCCGGCAGACGTCCCGGTGTCATCCTCCGACGACCTGTGGCTGGTTGCGTTCTGGCCACGCCGCGCCGCCGGACCGGTCATCGGCGAAGACCGGAGCCGGCCGGTGGACGGGCGCAGCTACTACGGTTCACCGACGGTGCGTTGGTTCTCCTACTCGGACGGCGACTTGCTGGCGCGGTTGCGGATTGATGGCAGGACGGGCATCGGCGAGACGGCTCCATCCCGGGCAGTTCCATTCTCAGTCTGCCCAAATCCGTTCCGGACGAAGACGGTCGTCAGCATGCCGGCAACGGCACCAGGCCTGGCCAGCATCACCGTCCTCGATGTGGGCGGCCGGGTCGTCCGGACGCTGGCAGTCAGCCCCGGGCGTCCTGTTTCCGGCTCAGTGTCGTGGGATGGCACTGATGGTGCTGGCCGTCCACTCCGTGCCGGCACCTACATCGTCTGCGTGAAGACGGCTACCGGACCGCTGCTGGCCCGGGTTGTGCTACTGCACTGACGCAACAAAAACGAGGTTGAAGGGAGACAAACGTGAATCGAATGGTCCATTGGGAGATACCGGCGACCGACGTGCAGAAGTCGGCCCGCTTCTATGCGGGCCTCTTCGGCTGGCGGATGGTGCCGTCGTTTGGCGGCTACACCACCTTCGAGATTGACGGCGGCGTCGGCGGCGGCATCACGCCGGTCGACAAGGTGCCGGAGTACGGGATTGACGTCTACATCGGCGTCGACGATATTGGTCAGATCCTGAAGAAGGCCGAGCAACTCGGCGGCTGCATCGTCAAGAGCAAGACTGAAATCGGCGGCGGAATGGGCTACTACGGCTTCTTCAAAGACCCCTGTGGATGTAGGATTGGGGTCTGGTCGAAGCAGTAGAACTGTCGCAGCCTGTGAGACACGGCTAAGGTCCCAACCGTCAAGTAGATAGGTCGCCAACCGGGCTCAAGCCTGAGCCCGGCTCTGTTCCGTTCGGTGAGACACACCGGCTTCGCATGATCCAGGCCGTTCCCGCTAACAGGCTAGCAATCAATGACTTATCAAATGCGCCGCTGCTGGCATGCGGGCTGCTAATCTGAGGCTATGAACGAAAGGAGTCACTCATGAAACTGCGAATGATGGTGATGTTTGAGGCCGCGATCGTCGCGGCAGTGCAGGTCGTGCCCGGAGACGTGGCGCCGGGTCGGCAGTCGGTAGATGCGCAGGCGGTGACCGAGGCGGTAGCGATGCCCGGGACCGAGCTGCGGGCGATGACCCACGGCCAGGCGTGTTGGCTGGCCGGATGCGTCGAGCGGGTGATGCGCGAGCAGACGTTCGGGTCTGCCGGCAGCGGGCAGTTCGCCGTGGCACTCAGCGCTCTGCGGCGGAGTGGCACGGCCGCTTCCCGGCCTGTCTGTCGGGGCGGCCGGACGCTCGGCGCGGTGGCCGGAGAACTCGGCCGGCTGATGCGCGAGCAACGGTGCGGGTGCTCGGTGCCAGACCGACGGGTCGCGGCCTGCCTTGAGCAGCTTCAGCGGGCCCGGGCCTCAGGAGTTCGGGAGGAAGAGGTGCAGCGACTGGCGCGGGCAGCGGTGGCGCGCGGCGACCTGGCCCCGGCACGTCCGGACCTGAAGCGGCAGATGGAAGTCCTTGTCCGCGAGATGGTGGACGGCGTGGGCCTGGCGGAAGTCACCGGGCTCTAGCGCTGAAGAAGAATCGTGGCCGTCAGGGCATCGGCTCTGACGGCCACGATGTCGTCTCTGACGAAGGAGAGGAAGCCTGGTTGCGGAAGGCAGGATGATGCCGGTCACCTGATAGCGTTGACAGCCTGAACATCAGGGCTAAGATTTCCGTCCGAACAAGCTGACAACCGCCAGGTCCAGCCTGTCGCCGGGGCCTGGTTTCTTGAAAGGAGTTCTCTTCATGCGCAGAATCGTCGAGTGCGTGCCCAATTTCAGCGAAGGCCGCCGGCCCGAGGTAATGGACCAGATCGTCAACACCATCAAGTCGGTGAACGGCATTTCGATGCTCGACCGGGAGATGGACGTTGACCACAACCGGGCGGTGGTTTCCTTCGTGGGCGAACCCGAGGCGGTGCTCGAAGCCGCGTTCAAGGCGGTGAAGCGGGCGAGCGAGCTCATTGACCTGACCAAGCACCAGGGCGAGCACCCGCGCATCGGCGCGACCGATGTCGTGCCTTTCGTGCCGATATCGGGCGTGGACCAGGATGAGTGCGTCGAGCTGGCCAAGCGGCTGGGCAAGCGCATCGCGGACGAACTTTCCATTCCGGTGTACCTGTACGAGTTGGCCGCGACCCGGCCGGACCGAACCGACCTGGGCATCATCCGCAAGGGCGAGTTCGAGGGGCTGCGTACGGCGATCAAGAGCGACCCGGACCGGGCCCCGGACTTCGGCCGGCCCGAGCTGCACGAGACCGCGGGCGCGACCGTCGTGGGCGTCCGCGCGCCGCTCATCGCCTACAACGTCAACCTGGCGACCAGGGACGTGAACGTCGCCGAGCGCATCGCCAAGGCCATCCGGTTCCGTTCGGGCGGCTTCCGGTACGCCAAGGCGCTCGGGTTCGATGTCAAGGAGAAAGGCTGTGTCCAGGTGTCGATCAACATGACCGACTACACCCGGACGCCGCTCTACCGGGTGTTCGAAACGGTGAAGCGCGAGGCGCAGCGCTACGGGGTCAACGTCCTCGAGTCGGAGATTGTCGGGTTGGTGCCGCAGGGCGCCCTGAACGCCTGCACGCGGTTTTACCTGCAGCTCAACGACTTCAAGCGCGACCAGATACTGGAGAACCGGCTGGTGCCGGGCAAGGGGCTGCCCGACTTCCTGAACGAGCTGGCCTCGTCGGCGCCCACGCCCGGCGGCGGGACCGCGGCCGCCCTGAACGGCGCCATCGGCGCGAGCCTGATGACGATGGTCTGCAAGCTGACCGTCGGCAAGAAGGGCTACGAGGAGTTCGCCGAGGAGCTGGCCAAGGTGCGCGACCGGCTGCTGCCGGTGCGCGAGCAGTTCATGAACCTGATGGACGAGGACGCGGAGTCGTTCAAGAAGGTGATGCAGGCGTACAAGCTGCCGAAGATGACCGAGGCGGACAAGCAGGAGCGGAACGAGGCGATCAGCGAGGCGCTGAAGCTGGCCGCCGAGACGCCGTTCCGGACACTGGCGCTGGCCGCCGAGACGCTGCGCCAGTGCCGGCTGGTGGTCGAACAGGGCAACAAGAGTTCGATTTCGGACGCCGGCGTGGCGACGATGAACCTCGATACCTGTTTCCGGAGCGCGCGGCTTAACGTGCTCGTCAACCTCGCGGGCATCCGGGACGAGAAGTACGTCGCCGAGAAGAGAGCGTCGCTCGACGGGCTGACCGCGGAAGTCGACGCCCTGGTGAAGGAGTATCACGGCATCATCGCCCGGCGGATGGCGTAAGGAAAGCCGCAGCGTCGATGGCAGATTTCGGAGAAGCCGGGCTGATGACCGGGGCCTGACGAGCCGGCAGGACTCAGGAGTTGCGTACCGGACCGCGCTCTTCCCGGCCTGATTCGCGCCGGCCCACCGACCCGGCGTTCGTCGACCTGCACGCTCACACCATCTTTTCGGACGGGCTGTTCACTCCCGAGCAACTGGTTGTCGAGGCCCAGCGCCGGGGCCTGGCGGCGGTCGGTGTCGCCGACCACGACGCGGTCGGCGGTATCGAGCGGGCGCAGGCCGCGGGCCGGCAGGTCGGCATCGAGGTCGTGCCGGCGGTCGAGCTGTCCTGTACGGTCGCGGGCGTGGACCTGCACATGCTCGGCTACTACATCGACTACGAGGACCCGGACCTGGCCGCCTTCGTCAAGAACATCCGCACCTACCGGGCCGAGCGCGGCCGCCTGATGGTCGAGAAGCTCCAGGAACTGGGCATCAAGGTGACGATGGACCAGGTGCGGTCGCTGGCCAAGGACGCGGCCATCGGCCGGCCGCACGTCGCCCAGGCGCTGATTGACGTCGGCGCGGTGCCGAACATGGAGGAGGCGTTCCGGCGCTACATCGGTTACGAAGGGCCGGCGTACGTGCCCAAGAAGAAGCTGTCGCCCCAGGAAGGCGTCGACTTCATCAAGAGCTACGGCGGGGTGGCGGTGGTCGCGCACCCGGGCACCTACGGCAATGACGACGCGGTATACCAGGCGATTGCCGCGGGCGTGGATGGGCTGGAAGTCTGGCACCCGGACCACAACGCCCACAACGTCACCCGCTACCTTGAGTTCGCCCAGAAGAACAACCTGCTGACGACCGGCGGCAGCGACTGCCACGGCGGCCGGAAGCAGGGCCGGATTTTCCTCGGCGACGTCCGCGTGCCGTACGAACACCTGGCCGCGGTCAAGAAGCTGGCGCAGGAAAGAAGAGAGACAAAGAGGTAGATGGAACGAGTGAAGGACGGACGAAGGCAGAAGGCAGAAGCTAGAATGCCGAAGTCAGAACATCAGCGGACTGGTCCTCAATCCAGAATCCAAAACCCAAAATCCAAAATCCCGAAGTTCCTGTTGTCTGCGGCTTGCGGCTTCTGGCTTGTGGCTGCCGCATTCGCCCAGCCTGCCGAGACCGGCCGGTTCCAGATTGCCCGGCTCAAGTATGCGGGCGGCGGGGACTGGTACAACGACCCGGACGCGGTACCGAACCTCGCACGCTTCCTCAACCAGACGACCAACATCCGGATGTCCGAAGACGAGGCCCAGGTCAGCCTGACGGACGAGAACCTCTACGACTACCCGTTCCTGTTCATGACCGGGCACGGTAACGTCAGCTTCGCGGACGAAGAAGTGACGAGGCTGCGCCGTTTCCTCGAAGCGGGCGGGTTCCTGTACGTGGACGACGACTACGGGATGGACGAGTCGTTCCGCCGGGAGATGCGCCGTGTGTTACCGCAGAACGAGCTGATCGAGCTCGAATTTGGCCATCGCATTTACCACCTGCTCTACGACTTCCCGGCCGGGCCGCCGAAAATCCACGAGCATTACGAGGGCGCGCCCCGGGGCTACGGCATCTACGTCGGCGGACGGCTGGTCGTCTACTACACTTACAACAGCAACGTGTCGGATGGCTGGACGACCGCGCACGACGACACCGAGCCGGTACGACAGCAGGCGCTCCAAATGGGCGCGAACATCGTCGGCTACTTCCTGATGAACTAGTAGAGCAGGTATGTCAGGAGAAACCAGAGAGCAGAGACCAGATACCAGAGACCAGGAAGACTGTCTCGGTATCTCTTGTTTTCGGTCTCTGGTTCCTGATGTCTGGTCTACCTGTTGTTCCCGTTCCTTGACTCGGCCCGCCAATCCAATAGCTTCTCTGCCGTAATGAAAAGACTATTCGTCTGGACGGCGATACTTTCGCTGTTCGTGGACCAGGTATCCAAGACCCTGGCGTACGGGATGCTCGAGATGCACGTGCCGGTGAACGTCATCGGCGAGTTCGTCCGGTTCGTGCGGACCGGCAACGTGCGCGGGCTGTTCGGGATGTCCTACGGCCCGCAGTGGATTTACTTCGTGCTGCCGGTCATCGGTATGGCGCTGGTCATTTGGTTCGCATTGCGCGCGCCCGACCGCTGGCATTTGTTCGCCTTCGGCATCATCCTGGGCGGCGCGCTCGGCAACCTCATCGACCGCATCCGGGTCGGCCATGTCATCGACTTCATTGACATCGGCGTCGGGCCGACGCGCTGGTACACCTTCAACCCGGCGGACGCCTTCATCATCTGCGGGGTGATAATGCTCCTGGCCCGGGAGTTTCTCTGGCGCAAGAAGCCGGCCCAGCCGGCCGCGCCTGAAGCCGAACCGGCAGCCGCTGGTCCCGATGCGACAGGTCTACCTCGACAATAACTCGACGACCGCGATCGACCCGAGGGTCGCGGACGCCATCGAGCCGTACCTGCGCCGCGTCTACGGCAATCCTTCGAACCTGCACAGCTTCGGCCGGGAGTGCGCCGAAGGAATGGCCGAGGCGAGGGACAAGGTCGCCGCGTTCATCGGCGCGGACGCGGAGGAGATCTACTTCACCGGCTCGGGCTCGGAGTCCGACAACTGGGCGATCAAGGGCGCGGCGCTCGCGCGCGCGGGACAAGGCCGGCATGTCGTCGCCAGTCCCATCGAGCACAGCGCGGCGCTGGGCAGCCTCAAGTTCCTCGAGTCATCCGGGTTCAGGGTCAGTTACCTGCCGGTGGACGGCTACGGTCTCGTCGACCCGGCGGACGTCGCGCGGGCGATTACCTCCGAGACCACGCTGGTGACGGTGATGCTGGCAAACAACGAGATCGGCACCATCGAGCCGGTGAAGGAAATCGCCGCCATCTGCCGAAAGGCCGGCGTCACCTGCCACACCGACGCGGTCGCGGCCGCGGGCAAGATACCGGTGGACGTCAGGGACCTGGGCGTCGACCTGCTGACCATCTCCGGCCACAAGCTGCACGCGCCCAAGGGTGTGGGCGTGCTCTACATCCGGGAAGGGACGAGAATCGACCCGCTGATCCACGGCGGGCACCAGGAGAAGGGGATGCGGGCCGGGACCGAGAATACGCTGGGCATCGTGGGCATGGCCCGGGCCTGCGAACTGCTCGCCGTCGAGTGGCGCGAGGACGCCGAGAGGATGCGGCGGCTGCGCGACCGGCTGGAGAAGGCGATTTTGGAGCGCGTGCCCGAGCTCCGGGTCAGCGGCCATCCCGAGAAGCGGCTGCCCAACGTCTGCCACGTGACGGCCGGCTACGTCGAGGGCGAGGCGCTGATTCTTAACCTGGACATGGAGGGCATCGCGGTCGCGTCCGGGTCGGCCTGCTCGGCCGGCGAATCGGGCGCGTCGGCGACCCTCGTGGCCATCGGTATCCCGCCGCTGTTCCGCAACTCGCCGGTCCGGTTCTCGCTCGGAAGAGAAACGACCGAAGAAGACATCGACTACACGGTCGAGGCTTTCGTCCGCGTCACCACCCGCCTCCGCGATATTTCACCGATCTGGAAACGCCGCTAGCGCGCCGGCTGCCGCTGTCTGCTGCTAGCGGGTCACAACCAGCCGACGGGTCAGAACGCCGGCCTCGGCCTCAAGCTGACCGGTATAGATGCCCGGGCAGGCGTCCAGCGTCACCAGGTGCTCGCCTGCCGGGAGCAGCAGGTCGCGGCACAGCCGACCGGACGCATCGTAGACCCGGAGCCGCGCGCTCGACAGCACGGTTGCCCTGAACGCGTTGGGCCGGGTCTCCAGTGTCGAAGCCGGCGGGTTCCGATCCGGTTGCTGGACAACCGACGCAGCGTCCAGTTCGACGAAGCACTTGACGCTGTCGACCGAAAGGAGCGTGGTCCGGTTGTGGTCGAGTTCTGCCTGAAGCCGGTACTGGAAAAAGCGGCCGAAGCAGGGCAGGTTGCCGCCGGCGATGGCCCCGCACGGCACGGCGCCGAAGGGCGGGCGCCACGGCGACCAGTGCCGGCCGTCGAGCGACGCGCGGACCTGCACCGAGATATCGTTGCCCCCGGGCAGTTCGCCGTATACGCCGACCTTGAGGCAGCATTCATTCGCGCCGCCCTGAACCGTCCCGCCGGGCAGAATGTCGTGTACTCGCGACATGAACCGCTCGGTGTTGCCCCGGTCCCAGGTGTTGCCCAATTCGTCCACAATGCCGTCGTCGGGCACTGCGGCGAGCGTCGTGTAGTCGGTGGGCGAGAACCGGCCTTCGCGGTTCCAGTACAGCTTCGCGGCCGGATGATAGAATGACATGAGCAGGTCGGGCCAGCCGTCGTTATTGTAGTCAGCCGGCACCACGCAGCCGCCGAGCAACGTGACGCCCCGTTGGTAGCCAGGGCCGTACAGCACGCGGGACGGGCCCATGTCCCAGCTTCCGATTTCGCACAGGACGATGTCCAGCACGCCGTCATTGTCGAAGTCCGCGACCGCGCTTGAGCCCTCGGCGGACCCGTCAAACTCGGTGCGCCGGCTTTCGGAGAAGTCGTTCTGCGAGCCCCAGTAGATGAACTTGGTGTCTTGGGCCGGGGCCAGGATGTCGAGCCAGCCGTCGGCGTTCAGGTCCGCGACTGCCGGGTCCCAGCAGTTCGAGCCTTCCAGGCGCTGGAAGCGCGTGAAGCCCGGTCCCCAGGCGATTGTCACGTAGGGACCATTGTCCTGGCCCAGGACCGCGTCCACATACCCGTCGTAGTTCACGTCGGCAAACACCTGGGTGCACAGGTAGCCGCCATCCGGGACGCTGATGACCCGGTCCGGCGCCCGGAACCCGAGGTCAGGCCCGTACTGAATCCAGGCCTCGTCGGTGGCGGTAATCCACAGGTCGAGGTGGCCGTCCTTATTCAAGTCAACCGGCAGCACTTGCTGCGCGCCGTAGGCGTGAGACTGGGTCAGCACCGAATCCCGCCGGAACCTGTGCGGGTCAGCGGTGCCGTAGAAGATGTAGGACGTCTGCGAGTAAGTCCCGCAGGCGGCCAGGATGTCCTCAATACCGTCGCCGTTGAGGTCGGCCACGTGCGTGGCCTGCTCACACTCATACGGTGCTGTGAAGAGCGTGGTTCGGGTCGGGAACCGGCCACCGTCGTTCCAGAACAGGCGCAGCTCGCACGACCCGGTGTTGTCAGAGAGGATGACGTCTTTCCAGCCGTTGTCGTCGAGGTCAAAGTCCTTCTCGAGGATGCGCAGACCGCCGCAGGCAGGCGACCACCAGTTAGTGCCGATTTCCCACGCGCGCAGGCCCCGGGCGTCAGCGTCCTCGGTGACCGCGTCGTTTCGAACCTGATAGTACTCCCGGCCGGCTTGGAAGTCCCGGTGAGACTGGTCAATCCAGAGATTCCAGTGCCCGGCGGACACCGACACCAGCAAGAGACAGACAGCGCTCAGCATAATCGCCTCCTGACATCACAGACGTGACCCATGGGCCACCCAACGGCGGCACGCCTGAGTCTAGGCTGCAGCCAGTGGCTGTCAAGTCGGCGGGGACGTCCCGGCGTACCTCTGCGTTGGGGCGCCGCGCTGTTCCGCAACTCGCCGGTCCGGCTCTCGCTGGGCCGCGAGACGACCGAAGAGGACATCGACTACACGGTCGATGCCTTCGTCCGCGTCACCTCCCGCCTGCGGGACATCTCTCCCATCTGGAAGCGCCGCTAGCCGGCCAGCCGGTATTCCAACCGGTCTCTGGTCGGCGACTCCCCATCTTCCAGTGGCGTTTTGCCTTCGTCATACAGGCTCCGCCGTCTATCTTGCCCGTGCTGCCGGACGCGGCCAAGCTGCCGCGCAGCCGAAGAACCACAGGCTGCGGTTCAGGCAGAACGACAGGTAGTCGCACACCCGACCGCACAAACACGGCGACAACCTGCGTAAAGGCCACCGTCACAGAGAAGCAGATACGTTCGCTGACAGATAGACTGACACCGAATCCGGAAACTAGACCGACAACCGGCAGGACAACCTGAAGGACAGCCAGCGAGACACCGAGCCTGACAGCCGGATAGACACGTAGGGTCGAACCCAAACTGAGAGGCAAGCCGGCAGGCAGCTCCCCGGGTGTGGTGTCACAGACCCCGACTTGCGCCGCAAGGCATTGGTCTAGCAGCGGTTACCAGCGCCGTCCTGGTTGTACGGGGTTGCACTAATAAGGACAACCGGCCACTGTCTTGGACAGCGGCTGCAGGGTCTCGGCTCTACTCGCTTGCGTTCGTGACTGGGCCTGTGCTGCCTGCCGTCAGCCGCAAGGCATCCGGCCAGCTGTGCGTCAAGGCTGACATGGTTTCTGCGGCAGACACCTATGTCACTATCGCTGTGGCGTGACGCATCCCCGGGTGTCCTCTTGACAAGACTAGGGTCGATTCTAAGATTCGGGCGATGCACGAGCAGTTCATGCGCCAGGCGCTGGAGCTGGCGGCGAAGGGCCGGTTCACCACCGCGCCGAACCCGATGGTCGGCGCGGTGCTGGTCAGGGCTGGCCGGGTGGTCGGCAAGGGCTGGCACCGCCGGTTCGGCGGTTCGCATGCCGAGGTCGAGGCCATCCGCGACGCCGGCAAGGCGGCGCGGGGCGCCGACTTGTACGTCACGATGGAGCCGTGCTGCTTCTGCGGCAAGACCGGGGCGTGCACCGACGCCCTGAGGGCAGCCGGCATCCGGCGGGTGTTCGCCGCGACACTTGACCCGCACTACCGCGTGAAAGGCGAAGGCGCCAGGTGCCTGCGCCGGGCAGGCGTCGAGGTTCAGGTCGGGCTGCTGGGGCGGGAAGCGCGCGCACTGAACGAAGCCTACTTCACGTATCACGAACAGCACCGCCCGCTGGTGGTGCTCAAGGCGGCGCTGACGCTCGACGGTATGCTGGCCGACCGCCGGGGTGTTTCAAACTGGATTTCCGGGCCGGAGGCGCGGACCTGGGTGCAGGAACTGCGCGCCGCGGCCGGCGCGGTGCTGGTGGGCGCGGGCACGGTGCTGGCCGACGACCCGAGATTGACGTGCCGCATCAAGACCGGCAGACAACCGCTGCGCGTCGTGCTCGACACCGACCTGCGAACGCCGCCGCGCGCCCGGGTTGTAACCGGCCCGGGCCGGCTGCTGGTCCTGACCGCGAGCCGCGATGCGAAGCGACGGGCCGCGCTCGAACGGGCCGGCGCCGAAGTCATGGTGCTGCCGGCCCGCGGCGGGCTGCTCGACTGGCGCCTCGTACTCGCCGAGCTGCACCGGCGCGGGGTACTATCGGTGCTGGTCGAGGGCGGCGCAACCGTTGCTTCGTCCGCGCTTGAGGCCGGGGTATTGGACAAGCTCCACATCGTGCACGCACCGCTCCTCCTGGGGCCGGGAAAGGGGCTGACCGAGGCGGCGAAGCCGAGGCCGCTGGCCCGGGCCATCAGGCTGAGACGGGTGTCGCACCGCGTATTCGGCGACGACGTGGTTACGACCGGTTACCTGGAGGCGCGCTGATGTTTACCGGGCTGGTCGAGGAAGTCGGCAAGGTGCTGAGCACGAATTCGCGCCAGGGCAACCGGGTATTCGAGGTTGGGGCGAAGTTCAGCCCGGAGCTTGCGGTCGGCGACAGCGTGGCGGTCAACGGCTGCTGCCTGACTGTGGTCGGCAAATCGGAACGGAGCTTCAAGGTCGAAGCGGTGGCGACGACCCTCAAGGCGACGACGCTCGAGACACTGCGCAGCGGCACCGGGGTCAACCTCGAACGGGCGCTGGCGGCCGGCGACCGGCTGGGCGGGCACATCGTCCAGGGGCACATCGACGAGGTGGCGCGGGTGGCGCGCATCGAACAACTCGCCGGGTCGTGGCAGGTCGGTTTCCGGACCGCGCGGGAGAACCGACGCCTGCTGGTCGAACACGGCTCGGTATGCATCGACGGCGTGAGCCTGACCGTCGCCGGTCTCGAGCGAGACGGGTTTGCGGTCAACATCATCCCGCATACGTGGCAGAACACCGCGCTTGCAGGCCTGCGAGCCGGCGACCGGGCGAACGTCGAATATGACCTCATCGTCAAGTCAGTCGCCCGGATTCTCGACAAGACAACTGACGTGTAAGTCCGCGCTGGTGCGTTCGGGCATCGGCGCGCTGGACTACGCGGTCAATCCCTACGTCGGCTGCAGCCACGCCTGCCGGTACTGCTACGCGACCTTCATGGCGCGCTACTCGGGCCACAACGAGCCGTGGGGCACATTCGTCGACGTCAAGGCCAACCTGCCCGAGGTCCTGAGCCGCGAGGTGCGGCGCAAACCCATGGGCCGGGTCGGGCTATCGACGGTTTGCGACCCATACCAGCCGGCCGAGGCGGTCCAGCAGCTTACGCGCCGGGTGCTCAGGATATTGGTGAATGCCGGCTTCCCGGTGCTGGTGATGACCAAGTCCGACCTGGTGACAAGAGACATAGACTTACTCAAGGCGGCGAAGGACGTCCAGGTGGAGATGACCGTGACGACACTGGACGAGGACGCGGCCCGGTTTTTCGAACCCGGCGCGCCCGGCCCGGAGGCGCGGCTTGAGGCCTGTCGCAGGCTGCTGGCCGCGGGCATCCAGGTCGAGGTGTTCGTCGGCCCGGCGCTGCCGTACTTTGCCGACCGGCCCGAGAAGCTGGCCGGCCTGTTCGGGCGGATTGCCGACGCGGGCGTGAAGCAGGTGTGCGTCGACAAGTTCAACTACCTGCCGGGCAAGTTCCGCGCATTCAGGGGCGAGCTCAGCCGGCGCTGGCCGGAGGCGGTTCCCGGTTTCGAGCGCCTGCTGAAAATACCTGAGGTTTGTGCCGCTGACCTGCGGGACCAGTGCCGGGCGCTGGCGCGCAGTGCCGGGCTGGAGTGCGAGGTGCTGTTCTGACCGACACGGAGCAGGATTTCACCACAAAGACACCAAGGCTCGAAGCTCCGACCGAGGAACAGAGATGTCGTTCATCAGACCTTTGGACCAGGGTCGTTCACGTCGAACAACGCCGGACTCCGATGTTCTTGTCGCCCCTTTGTGACTTTGTGTGTTGGTGGTGAGATTCTGTCGTCAGACCCAGGTAGTTGACCGGTACGGCGCAGACCATAGAATACCGCCATGGACCTGAAGTTCATCCGCGAGAACCCGGACAAAGCCCGAGAAATCCTCGAACGGCGCCGATGCGGGGCCGACGTCGGCCGCATCATTGAGCTGGACGCCGAGCGCCGCAGGGTCAGCAAGGACCGCGACGACGCCCGGTTCGAGCAGCGCAAGGCATCGGAGGCGGTCGGCAGGCTGAAGAAGGCCAAGCAGCCCTGTGATGCCGAAACCGCCCGGGCGAAGGAGCTGTCCGAGCAGGTGAAGGCATTGGACGCGCGCGTCGCCCAGGTCGAGGCCGAGCAGGCGGCGCTGGTGCGAACGCTGCCCAACCGCTGCCACGACTCGGTTACCGCCGAAGAGGAGCTGGTCGGGCAGTGGGGCGAGCAGCGCCAGTTCGACTTCAAGCCGCTGGCCCACTGGGACCTGGGCGCGGCGATGGACATCATTGACCTGGAGGCCGCCGCCCGGCTCGCCGGCTCGCGGTTCATCGTGTTCAAGGGTCAGGGCGCGCTGCTCGAGCGGGCGCTCATTAACTACTTCCTTGATACCAACACCCGCCGGCATCATTACGTCGAGGTGTCGCCGCCGGCGCTGGCCAACGCCGAAACGCTCGAGGCTGCGGGCCAGTTGCCGCACCTCGAGTCGGAGATGTACGCGACGCGCGACGACGCGCTGTACCTGGTGCCGACCGCCGAGCCGCAACTGGTGAACTACCACCGCGGCCAGACGCTGGACGAGCCGGCGTTGCCGCTGCGGTACGTGGCCTACACGCCCTGTTTCCGGCGCGAGGCCGGGTCGTACGGCAAGGATGTGCGCGGGATGATCCGCGTGCACCAGTTCGACAAGGTCGAGCTCGTCCGCATCGTCCGGCCCGAGGAATCCTACGCGGCGCTCGAGGAGATGCGCGCCGAGGCCGAGAGCCTGCTGCGCGACCTGGGGATACCGTACCGGGTGAAGCGGCTGGCGGCCTGGGACATCGCGTTCCAGTCAGCCAAGACCTATGACCTGGAGGCGTGGTCGCCGGGCGTGGACCGCTGGCTCGAGGTGTCGTCGATTTCCAACTGCGAGGACTACCAGACGCGGCGCGGCGGTATCAGGGTGAAAGGCCCGGACGGCAAGACCTTCTACCCGCACGCGCTGAACGGCTCGGCGCTGGCCCTGCCCCGGGTGTTCGTGGCGGTGCTTGAGAACTTCCAGCAGGCGGACGGCACGGTCATCGTGCCGGACTGCCTCAGGCCGTACATGAACGGCTTGGAGCGGATCGGCCAGGAGCGCTGACCGCCTACAGGTAACCGCTAACGGCCCGGGTCCTGCCTGAACTTGAACCTATGCGGCAACAAGTCCTTCAGGCGGTAGTGCCTCGTTTGTCTCCCATTCGAGAGGACGATGTCCGGGTTGTTACCGAACTCGGCGATGACCTGGAGGCACGCGCCGCAAGGCGGGGTAAGGGCGGTTCTGGATTGAGGAGAGGACGCGAACACCGCGACGGCCTTCACCTGCTTCGCGCCTTCGGACACGGCCTTGAATAACGCTACCCGTTCGGCGCAGACGGTCAGGCCGAAAGACGAGTTCTCGACGTTGCAGCCGGCGAACACGCCCCGGTCGGTCATGACTGCGGCGCCGACCTTGAACCCGGAATAGGGCGCGTACGCGGCCTGGGCCGCTGCGCGGGCAACTGCGACCAGACGGTCTCTAGTGTCTCTATCCACGATTCCCCCTGGCTGGTTTGATCTCTAGCAGGAAGCTGGTGCCATCAGGCGTCGGACTGACTTCGAGGAAGTCGGCCGCAGTCTGACCCAGGTCAGCAAACGTCGGGCGCGTGCCGAGGTCCACGCCGCGCCGGAGCGACGGGCCCAGGCAGAGCAGCGGCACGTATTCGCGCGAATGGTCGGTTGACGGCGTGGTCGGGTCGTTGCCGTGGTCAGCGGTGATGAACAGCAGGTCGCCGGGCGCCAGCCGGTCGAGGACAGCCGGCAGGCGGGAGTCGAACTGCTCGAGACCTCGGGCGAAACCGGCCGGGTCATTGCGGTGGCCCCAGTCCATGTCGAACTGGACGAGGTTGGCGAAGATGAGTCCGGACTGGTGAACGGCCATCGCCGCTGTCACGAAATCCAGACACTCGGCGTTGTCGACGGAATGGTGCGACAAGGTGAAGCCCCGGCCGGCAAACAGGTCGTCGACCTTGCCGATGGCGATGACCGGCTGGCCGGCGGCCTTGACGTTGTCGAGCAGGGTCGGTGCGGGCGGCGGCAGCGAGAAGTCCCGGCGCCGGGGAGTGCGCGCATAGTTGCCGGACTGACCGGCGAAGGGACGGGCAATGACCCTGCCGACGCCGAGCGGGCCCGCGAGCATCATCCGGGCCTTCTCGCACATCGCGTACAGCTCGGCCGCAGGCACTATGTCCTCGTGGCACGCGAGTTGAAACACGCTGTCAGCCGAGGTGTAGACGATCGGGCAACCGGTGCGGCAGTGCTCGTCGCCCAGGCGCTGGATTATCTCGGTGCCTGAAGCCGGGACGTTGCCGATTGTCCTGCGGCCGATGGCCTGCTCGAACCGGGCGATGCACTCGGCCGGGAAGCCGCGCGGGAAGACGGGAAACGGCTTGTCGGTGATGAGCCCGGCGACCTCCCAGTGGCCGGGCGTCGAATCATTGCCGCAGGACGCCTCTGCCATCCGGCCGTAGCAGGCCCGGGGGTCGGCGGCCGGAGGAACGCCACGTATCGGCAGGATGTTGCCGAGGCCGAGCTGCGCCAGATTGGGCAGATTCAGGCCGCCGACCGCCTCGGCGAGGTTGGCGAGCGTGTTCGAGCCGGCGTCGCCGAAATGCCCGGCGTCGGGCAGCTCGCCGCACCCGACGCCGTCAAGAAGCAGGATGATTACGCGGGGCATGGTGACGTTGAGAAATGCGAACAGGCACGGACTTGCACAGACGTTACGGGAGCGATGAATGCCGGGGACAGGATTTGAACCTGCAAGCCGTTAGGCACATGGCCCTCAACCATGCGTGTCTGCCATTTTCACCACCCCGGCAGGGGTCGGTACGGACCGGATTATAGAAGAGCGCAGTGCGGAGTCAATCTTGCGGGGCGCTAGGGTCCGGCTCTGCGCACGAGCGCGGTCCCGCTGCCTGAGCGGACGACGTAGACCCCGGCAGGGACGACGCGCCCGGCAAAGTCCGCGCCGTTCCACGTCACCTTGCCGGACTCGGGCACGAGCCGGGCAACTGTGCGGCCGCAGACGTCGATGATGTCCAGTGGCCCGCGGTCCGGAGTGGTGACAGCCAACTGGGCGGTGAACGGGTTAGGCCGGCAGACGAGCCGGGCGCCGGCCGTCCGTCGGCCCGGACCTTCTGACAAGCCGACACTCGGGAGCCAGGCGACGTCGGCAAGGCTCGTGCCGTTGTAGCCGCCGCAGGCGTAGAGCCAGTTGAGCGTGAGCGCGACACCGGTTCCGAACGCACCGGCGATGTGGTTGCCCGGCATGCGTGAGTCATAGCGCCAGTACCCGGAGTCGACGTCAAAGCAGTACACGTCCCGGCAGTCGGCCTGGGTGTTCCAGCGCTGGCCGCCGCCGACCAGGTAGATTCGGCGCCCGACCGGCAGCAGCGACAGCCCCTGGCGACCTTGGGGCAGGTCAGGCAAGTCGGACCATGTATTGGTCTGCGGTTCATACTGTCGGAATACCCGCAGGCTATCCCAGCCGCCGGCGTAGTACACCTTGCCGTCGACGGCGCACATCGCGCCCTGGTAGGCGGTGTCCGGCAGCAACGCGCGCTGCGCCCACATATCGGTCGCCGGGTGATAGCGGTAGAACCGCCGGGGCAGTTCGTAGCCGAACACGACGTAGATCGACTCGGCTACAACCGCCGCGGCCATGCCGTAGTCGGGGTAGGGCATGTAGCGCACGGTCCAGGAGTCGGTGCGGACGTCATAGACCTGGACATAGTCGTAGCTGATGGTCTGCGTGCCGCCGAAGGTGTAGATCCGGTTCTCGGGTGGAAAGAAGACGGCGCAGTGGTTGCTGGTCGGGAAAGGCATGTTCCGGAGCGCAGTCCAGGTGTTGTGGTAGACGTCGAGACGGAACAGCGAATCGAGCGTTGCCGGGGTCCGATACCCGCCCATCACGTAGAACGACTCACCGCCGGCGCACCCGGCGGTGCGGTGCACGCCCATCGGCAGCGGCGCGCGCGCTTCCCACCGGGCCGAGTCCGGCTGGGCAACTGAGATGGTGGCGAGCAGTGCGAATGAGGCCAGCAGCCTCGAAATCATGGTACGGTCATTGTAGGCGGCGGACGGGCTACCGCAAGAGGGAGCGGTTACGTGGCAACCCAGCGTCGGAAGGAGTCGAGCCAGGACGGGTCGATTTCGGAGCGGGCGATGGCTTGTTCGAGGACCTTCCGGCATTCGTCAGCACCAAGGGGCGCCCATTTGCGCCACCTGGTCGGGCCGTAGTCGGCCAGGCCCTGGACCGCGGCCGGCGCCCGACCGAGGAGTTCGGCAGCGGAGCCGAAGTTCCGGCCGAGCTTCTGCGCCTTCTCGTAACAGAGCCGGTAGAACGCAGGGAAGCGGTAGTCACGGCAGGAATGATGGTCGAGGACCAGGGTCTTCAGGCCCTTCATCTCAAGCACCCGGCAGACGTTGATGATGCTCAGGACGAGGTCGGCGTCGGTGGCGAACTGGCCTAGGTGCGTCGTCGGGCAGCCATCGAGGACTACCGTCCCGGCACGACTGGCGCATACCAGGTCGGTCGTCGCCGTCTCCAGAGGACCGCAGACGTCAGACGACACCAGCACCTTCTCGCGGCCGTGCTTGATGGTTGTCATGATGACGGTGCCGGGCTCGGCGTTCTCGCGGCCGTGCCAGACGGGACTCGAGAAGCTGATCTCGGTGCCCTTGAACCTGAACTTCCTGCCGTCGGCCCAGACTACCTCCCTGACCAGGCCGCTCAGCGACCTGAAGAACCGTTCGGCCCGCTGGACCTGGTTCGGCGGCAGGTCGTTCAGCGCCTTGGCGAGCAGGGTCTTGCCCGCGTACATCTCGGTGTTGCGCGTGTCGTAGAAATGGTCAAGATGGTAGTGCGAAAGCACGATGACCTGGCAGGACGCCGCGGCCCGGCGGCATGCGGCCAGGTACTCGGTCTCAAGCGCCTGGCGTCGGTCTTCGGGCAGGGGAAAGGAGTGTGCTTCAGCCGAGGCGGCCGGGTCGATGGCGATGGCGACGTCCGGCGTCCGGACGCGCGTGCACATGCTCTTGACTCCGAACGAGTCGAAGGCCACGTACTCGACCCTGAACCCGGGGCCTTTGTCAAAGACCGGGTCGGTGAGTCTCATCTAGAGGTAGGACAGCAGCAGGTAGTAGAACGCCGGGATGGTGAAAAGCAGGCTGTCGACACGGTCGAGAAACCCGCCGTGTTCGCCCAGCACGTTGCTCGTGTCCTTGACCGATACGGCGCGCTTGAACATTGACTCGAAGAGGTCGCCGATCTGGGCCAGCGTGCCGAGGCCGATGCCGAGGAGGGCGAGCACCGGCCAGGGCCGGCTGCTGAACGGTTCGAACGCGCGCAGGAAGAACCCGGCAAAGAGCGCGGACGCGACGAGGCCGGCGGCAAACCCCTCCCAGGTCTTCTTGGGGCTGAGCTCGGGCATCAGCTTGGTGCGGCCGAACAGCTTGCCGATTCCCCAGGCCGCGGTGTCGTTGACCCAGGTCAGCAGCAGCGGGAACATCACCAGCCAGGAGGACAGCGAGCCCGTGCCAATCGCCTGGCGGAGCATGATGAGATGGGCAGGAAGAAACCCGAGATAAAGGAGCGTGAACGTGCCGTAGACCGGTATGCGAGGCTTGGTCACGCGGCCGAGGACCGACATCACGAGCAGAGCGGCGACGGGCGCGAGCAGGTAGCCGGGCAGCCAGCCGAGCCATGCCGAGATGCAGATGGTCGCGTTCAGCGTTGCCAGCAGCCAGGGGGTGAGCTCGATTTCGGCCCGGCGCAGCAGGCGCGCGAACTCAAGCGTTGCCAGCACCGACCAGGCTGCAACGAGAATGGCCAGTGTCCAGTCCGGCAGCCAATTGATGACCGCGAAGACCAGAAGGCCCAGCACCGTGCCGATGACCACGCGGCCGACGAGCTTCATTCTTCCAGTACCCGGCCGAACCGGCGCTGCCGGCTGCCAAACTCCCGGATGGCCGCGAGCAGCTCCGTTTCGCCGAAGTCGGGCCAGAGCGTCTCGGTGAAGTAGAGCTCGGCGTAGGCCAGCTGCCAGAGCAGGTAGTTGGAGATGCGCTGGTCGCCGCCGGTGCGAACCAGGAGGTCCGGGTCCGGCATATCCGGGTCGTAGAGGAGGTCATGGAACGCGGCCTCGGTCCGGGGCGCCTTACCCTGGGCCACCGCCTTGCGGCAGGCGTCGATGATTTCGGCCCGGCCGCCGTAGCTGATGGCGAGGGTGAAAACCAGGCCGGTGTTACGGCTCGTTTCCTCGATGAGGCCGCGGAGCTGGTTCCGAACGCGTTCCGGCAGGTCATCGGTCCGGCCGATGGTGCGCACCCGGACGTTGTTCTTCATCAGGCCCGCGCGCTCGGCGTTCATCGTCCGGGCCATCAGGGCCATCAGGGCCGACACCTCGGCCCGCGGTCGCTGCCAGTTCTCGGTGGAGAAGGTGTAGACGGTCAGGTACTTGACCCCGATGTCGCCGCAGACCCGCACGGCCTCGTGCAGCGCCTTGACGCCGGCGCGGTGGCCGAGGACCCGGGGCAGGCCGCGGCGCTTCGCCCAGCGGCCGTTGCCGTCCATGATGCAGGCGATGTGGGCGGGAACGCGCCCGGGCTTTTCCAGTTGTGCCATGCCGGACGGTCAGCGGCGCGCCGCGGACGGAGCGCTACCGTTCGAGGATTTCGGCTTCCTTCTTCTTGAGCAGCTCGTCCAGCTTCTTGATGAACTCGTCGGTCATCTCCTGGGTCTTCTTCGAGCCGTTTTTGGAGTCGTCCTCGGTGATCTTCTTGTCTTTTTCGAGCTTCTTGACCGTTTCGTTGGCGTCACGGCGCAGGTTGCGGACCGCAATGCGGGCGTCCTCGGTGAGTTTCGAGCAGAGCTTAACCAGGTCGCGCCGGCGCTCCTCGGTCAGCGGCGGGATCTGGATGCGGATGAGGTTGGCCTCGACCCTGGGGTTGAGGCCCAGCTCGGACTTGTGGATGGCTTTTTCGACCTCGGACAACACGGTGCGGTCCCACGGCTGGATCACAAGCTGCCGCGGTTCGGGCACCGAGATGCTCGCGACCTGCTTGAGCGGCGTGGGCGTGCCGTAGTAGTCGACCTTGATGCCGTCGAGGATGGCCGGGTTGGCGCGCGACGTCCGGATACGGACGAACTCGCCTTCAAGCACCTCGATGGTCTTCTGCATCTTCAGGCGGTACTCTTTGTAGACGTTGTCTAGCATACGAGACTCCCGATTGGTTTCCCTTTCACGATTTCGATGATAGCCTGCTTTGCCTTGAGGTCAAACACGTGGATCGGTATCCGGCGTTCCATGCACAGCGCGAACGCCGCGAGGTCCATGACCGCCAGCTTCTCGTCGAGGGCCTGCTGGTAGCTGAGGCGGCGGTAGAGCCGGGCGTGCGGGTTCTTCTTCGGGTCGGCGGAGAAGACGCCCGGCACGGTGGTCGCCTTGAGCAGGGCGTCGAGCCCGAGCTCAGCGGCGCGCAGCGCCGCGGCCGAATCGGTCGAGAAGAACGGGTTGCCGGTGCCGCCGGACAAGACCAGCACCCGGCGCCGGTCCAGTTCCGCCCGGCCGCGTTCGATGGTGTAGCGCTCGACGAAGCCGGGAATGCCGAAGGCGCAGAGGTGCGCCGCTTCGGCCCGGCCGCGCAGCGCCTCGGCGAGCCGGATGCCGTTGATGGCGGTGGCGATCATGCCGGCGCGGTCGGCGGTCGCGCGGTCCATGTCGACGGTGTCCCGCCCGCGCAGGATGTTGCCGCCGCCGACGACGACCGCCAGCCGGACGCCCCGGCGGTTGAGAGCGGCGAACTGGCCCATGAGACCGGCGAGTGTCTCGGGGTTACCGAAACACTCGCCTGATATCTTGACTAAGACTCGGTTGTAACGCCGGGCGGCCGGCGTCCTGCTACTCACCGACCTTGAACCGGATGAAGCGCCGGATGCGGATGTTCTCGCCGAACTTGGCGACGTGCTCTTTCAGGAGGTCGCCGACGCTTTTGTCCGGCGTCTTGACGAACGGCTGCTCCATCAGGCAGACGTCGGCGTAGAACTTCTCGAGCTTGCCCTGGACGATCTTCTCGATGACGTTGGCCGGCTTGCCGGACTGGGCAACCTGTTCCTCGTAGATGCGCTTCTCGCGGTCGACGACGTCCTGGCCCACGCCGTCGCGGTCGATGGCCAGCGGGTCGGTGGCGGCGATGTGCAGCGCGACGTCGCGCACGAAGCGGCGAAACTCCTGGTTGCGGGCGACGAAGTCGGTCTCGACGTCGACCTCGACCAGCACGCCCAGCCGCTCGCCGGGGTGGATGTAGGCGTCGACCACGCCCGAGCTGGTGGCGCGCTCTGCCTTCTTGGCGGCCTTGGCGATGCCCTTCTTGCGCAGGACCTCGATCGCCTTCTCGACATCGTTGTTGGCCTCGGCGAGCGCGGCCTTGCAGTCCATGACGCCGGCGCCGGTGCGCTGGCGCAGGTCCTTGACCAGTTCCATCGGCTGGCTCATGATTCCTCCCCGCCTTCGGTCTCGTGTCCCTTGCGGCCTTCCATCACCGCGTTGGCCATGCAGGCGGTCACGAGCCGGATCGAGCGCAGGGCGTCGTCGTTGCCCGGGATCGGGTAGTCGAGCTGGTCCGGGTTACCATTGGTGTCGATCAGGCCGATGACCGGGATCTTGGCGCGCCGGGCTTCGGCCAGCGCGGTCTGCTCGCGGGACGGGTCGATCATGAACACCGCGCCGGGCATCCGGTCCATTTCCTTGACGCCCGAGAACATGTGCATGAGCTTGTGATACTCGCGCTGGAGCAGCAACGCTTCCTTCTTGGTGGCGTCGCCGAAGTCGTTGTCGGTGATCATCCGTTCCAGGTCGACCATCCGGTTGATGCGCGTCGAGACGATTTCGAAGTTTGTCAGGATGCCGCCGATCCAGCGCTCGGTGACGTAGAAGGCGCCGCAGCGCTTGGCCTCTTCCTCGATTATCGGGCGGGCCTGCTGCTTGGTGCCGACGAACAACACGTCGTGGCCGGATTCGGCGATCGAGCGCACGGCGTCGTAGGCGACGCGCAGCCGCTCGAGCGTTTTCTCGAGGTCGACGATGTAGATGCCGTTCTTCTTGCCGAAGATGAAGGGTTTCATCTTCGGGTTCCAGCGCCGGGAGCGGTGGCCGAAGTGCAGCCCGGCCTCGAGTAATGACTTGATGTTTATCGTTTGGTCCACTGGAAGCGCTTCCTCCTCTTAGCCAGGCCGTACTTCATCCGTTCCTTCTCGCGCGGGTCGCGCTTGAGAAGTTCGGCGTCCTTGAGCGGCTTGCGCCACTCGGCGTTCTGGGCCACGAGCGCGCGGGCCGTGCCCAGTGCCACTGCCTTGGACTGGGCGCTGAGTCCGCCGCCGGATACGACGCACTTGACTCCGAACTGGCTCTCGGTGCCGGTGACGCGCAGGGGCGCCATGGCGTTCTGGACCAGGTCGGGACGGCCGAAATATGCGTCGTAGGCCTTGTCGTTCACCGTCCGCTCGGCTTGGCCCGGAATCAGCCAGACCTTGGCGGAGGCGTTCTTTCTCGAGCCGGTCGCGAAGTTATCCTGTTTCATTGTTTCACCGGTTGCGGATTCTGGGCCTGGTGCCGGTGCTCAGGCCCCATGTAGATGTGCAGTCGAGTCATCCGCGGGTCCTGCTGCCGGTTCTTGGGCAGCATCCGTTTGACCGCCAGCTCGAGCGGCCGGGTCGGGAACTTCTCGACCATCTGGCGGTAGGTCATGGACCGGAGACCGCGCGGGTACTGCGTGTGCCGGTAGTAGATCTTGTCGGTGAACTTGCGGCCGGTGACGCGGATGCCCCGGGCGTTGATGACGACGACGTGGTCGCCGGCGTCGACGTGCGGGGTGTAGCTCGGCTTGTGCTTGCCCATCAGGAGCCGGGCGACGCGCGTCGCCAGCCGGCCCAGCACCTGGCCTTCGGCGTCAATCAGGTGCCAGTTGCGGGTAACCGCTTCTTTCTTCAATACAAACGTCTTCATGCGTAACTTCCTTTGTGCCTATTTGTACCGTTCGGTCTTGCTGAACGGACAGGGATAGAAGTCGCGTATTATAACGATTTCCGCAACCTAATCAATAGCAGCCGTCAACCGCAAACGCGCAAGAATCGCAGGGGTTAGGGAGCGTCGGGACCGGGCCCGGGCCGCTCGAGGAAGCGCACGACGTCCGAGAGCGAACTGGTGACGGGGATGTCCTCAGGCAGTGAGGCAAGGAAGACCCGGCCGTAGTTGCGCTCGGCAATCCGGCGGTCGAGGACGCACACCACGCCCCGGTCGGTCTGGGTCCTTATCAGTCGTCCGAACCCCTGCCGGAAGCGCAGGACGGCGACCGGGAGCTGGTAGCTGGTGAACGGCTCGATGCCCTCGGCCTTGAGCTGCTCGGCTATCGCGGTAAGTCGCGGGTCGTCGGGCACTTCAAACGGCAGGCGGCAGATGACGAGACAGGAGAGCGACTCGCCCGGCACGTCAATGCCCTGCCAGAAGGACTGGGTGGCGAACAGCACCGAATGGGTGTCTTTGCGGAAGGTGTCTAGCAACTGGGGCGTGGGCAGGTCACCTTGAACTAGGACCGGGTATTCGAGTTCGGGCAGCAGCGCCCGGACCTGGTTCATCATGTCGTAGCTCGTGAAGAGCACCAGCGCCCGGCCGCGGGTGGCGTGAAAGATGCCGGCCAGCTCCCGGGCCGCAGCCTCGGGAAAGCGGCCGTCGTTGGGCGGGGGCAGCCGTTTCGGCAGGTAGATGAGGCTGTTGGCCGCGTGGTCGAACGGCGAGTCGAGCAGCAGGGTCTTGAAAGGGTACAGCCCGAGCCGCCCTGACAGGAAGTCGAACTCGTGGGCGACGGTCAGGGTCGCCGAAGTCAGGACCGAGCTTGAGAACTGCGCGTAGACGCTGTCGGTCATCGTGGATGATATGTTGAGCGGCGCGGCGACGAGCGTCACCGAACCGTTCTGCTGCTCGAGCCACTGGACTTCGGATTCGGGCTTGATGGTGAGGAAACGGCCGAGCCCGGCCGCGGCTTCGGCCAGCCGGCGCTCGGCGCCCTTCACTTCGGCGGCCAGGTCTTCATCGTCCGCGTCTTTGAGAACTTCGGCGAGCGCCTGGCTCAACCGCTCGAGCCCGGCCGATGGTACGGCCACCAGCGGCTCGTCCAGCCGGATGCGGCCGGTTTCGGCGGGCACGAGCCCGGCGCATTCGGTGAAGAACTGCCCGAGTTCGGTCCGGCATGCGGCGACCTCGGCCAGGATTTCGGCCTGGGTCGGTTCCGGGTAGCCCATCTGCCGGATGAGCCCGCGGCCGGCCTCGGGCGCGAGGGTGTCGAGCGTCTGGCCCAACAGGCGCTGGGACACGACGGTCGAGAAGTGCCGGACGCCCGCATCTTCGAGCCGGTGCGCCTCGTCGAACACGACCGCATCCAGCTTGGGCAAGAGGTCGGTTTCGGTCGTCACCGCGGCGAAGAGCAGGGAGTGGTTGACGATGAGGATGCGCGACTTCTCCCAGGACTGGCGCGCGCGGTTGTAGAAGCATTCGCCGCGGAACGGGCAGCGGTTGCGGCGGCAGGTCGCCGGGTCGCGTCCCACACGCTGCCAGAGGCGGGCGGGCAGGGAATAGGGATAGTTCAGCAGGATGCCGTCCTTGGTGGTCTCCGACCAGTCCAACAGCCGGCCGGCCTCCTCGGCCTCGGCCGGGGTGTCGAACAAGCCCTGGGTCACGCGGGTGGCGAGCCGCATCCGGCACAGGTAGTTGTCCTGGCCATAGGCGACCGCGACCGGCGGCAGGTCGGGCATTGCCTTGCGGGCAAGCGGGATGTCCTGGTTGGTGAGCTGGGACTGGAGCAGCCGGGTGTAGGTCGAGATGCCGACGCGCCGGGTGGTTTCCCGGGCCCAGAACGCGGCGGGAATCAGGTAGCCAAGGCTTTTGCCCACGCCGGTACCGGCCTCGACCGCCAGGTTCTGGCCCTTGACGAGCGCGGTCCAGACCGCGGCCGCCATTCTCTCCTGCTGGGGCCGGTGTTCGTACCCGGGCAGGACTGCGGCGAACGCGCCCTCTGGGCCGAAAAACGCCTCGGGCGCGAACGAAGAGAGCTTCAGAGAAAACCTCCCGCGGCCGGGGTGGCAGGACAGGTCACGTCCGGATGATGGCGTGCGACCGGCCCGGCATGGTCATTGCGCACTGGCGTCCGGTTCGCTCTTGCGGGCCGCGATGTGGTAGCCGCGGACGAACTCCTCTTCGAAGTCGTAGACCGCGTGGAAGTCCTCGATCTTGTCCTCGTCGGTCCTGGACATCAGCTCGGCGTTGACCAGGTTGAACACTATCTGGCCGAAGTCGTCGGTCGCCTTCACGCCCCAGCTGGCGAAGACCGAACGGGCGAGCCGGCCGTAGCGCTCGCGGCCGAGGACCTTGATGCCTTCGAGCAGTTCCTTGCCTGATACGTGCCGTTCGCGGCCGAAGAGCCGCTGGGCCACGGACAGCGACTCGTACACAAACAGGTAGGCCTCGATCGAATAGCGGCCGTCGCGCTCGGCGAGTTCCTGCAGTTTGTCAGCCACGCGCCATTCTAGTCGGGCCGACCGGCCGTTCAAGCTGCGCGCGAGCTTGACAGCCGCTTGTCCCGGCGTTCTAATGTGGGCATTCACATGCTGGGTTGAATCCGGCCTGAACTGAGGAGGCGCATGCGTACTGCAGTGTTACTGGCACTTGTAGTTGTGCTCGCTGGTCAGTCGGTCGCCTGGGAGCCGGCGGTGGTCATCGCTCAGAGCGATACCGCCTGCTATCTGCCGCTGGGCAACACGTGGGCCCTGGCTGTGGCCCACGACACGCTCCACGCGGTGTGGTATCACGCCGCGAACGGCAGCTATGACATCTTCTACCGTCGCTCAACCGACAATGGCACAACCTGGCAGTTGCCGGTGCGCATCTCCAACGACTCGGTGTATTCGGGGTACCCGGGCGTTGCCGTGGCCGGGCCGTACGTCCACATCGCCTGGGTCCAGGGGATAGATGCCCGCGGGGACAGCGGCGACCAGGTGTACTACCGGCGCTCCACCGACGGCGGCGTGGCTTTCGAGCCGGCGGTGCAGCTCTCGCACAGCATCGGCGGCTACTACGGCGGCTGGTTTCCCTGTGTCATTACCGAGGGCGCCTGCGTGCACGTGGCGTGGGAGGACGACCGGGAGGGTGATGACCAGATCTACTACCGCCGCTCGACCGACAACGGCGTGACGTGGAATACCGAGAACCCGATAATGGCCCAGCTGGGCTACGTCAACTCCTCGCTCGCGGCCATCGGGAACGTCATCATCTGCGCTTACTACGACTTCAACGCTGACGTCGTCTACTACCAGCGGTCGACCAACAACGGCAACACCTGGCTGGCCAAGGTCGGCGTTCCCACGCCGGACATCTCCGACTGCCCGTGCCTGGGTTCGGCCGGCGACACGGTGCACATGGTCTTCTGCGACGGCCGCAACCACCACTGGGACGTCTGGTACCGGCGCTCGACGGACCAGGGCGTGACCTGGAGCGCGGACACCTGCATCTGCCCGGACATCTACCAGACCTGGACTGCCAACATGGCCGTGTCCGGCACGAACGTGCACGTGGTCAGGGGCGACATGGGCGGCTACGAGACGCACTACATTCGTTCGACCGACGGCGGACGGACCTGGGACCCGGAGCGGTGCATCTCCGAGAGCGCGCCGGGCGGTGACGCGATGCACTACTCGGTTGCGGCCGCAGACGAGGACGTCCACGTGGTCTTTGACAAGGTGAGGTGGGTTTACTACCGTCGCTGGCCGGGCGGGAACCCGGTATGGCTCGAAGAAAGCCCGCAGCCACGGTGCGGCAACCGGCCGGCGGCGAGCGTGTTCCGTGGCACGGCCCGGATGCGGGGCAGAGAGCACGAGTGGTTCGAGGTGCTGGACTTTGCCGGCCGCAGGGTGGCGACCTGTCGCGGCGCGGACGTGGGCAAGGGCCTGGCGCCGGGCAACTACATCATCCGGCCGCTGCACGGTCGGGCCGACTGGACAAAGATAGTCAAGGTGGATTAGGAGGCGGAACATGAGAAGCTGCGGGTACCTCACGGCGAGCGCAGTCCGGTGCGGGGCGGTTCTGCTGTTGCTGGTTTCCGCCGCAGCCGGCTGGGAGCCGGACCGAAGACTGACGTTCAATGACAGCACGTCGACGACCTGCTGGACCAATGCATACAGCATCGCGGTCTCGGGGGACACGGTGATTGTGAGCTGGGATGACGGCCGCGAGCACACCAAGGAGGTCTACTACAAGCGTTCCACCAACAACGGCGCGACGTGGGAAGCGGACAGCCAACTGACCGCCGGGATGGCGTCGTCGGTCGCGCCTTCGATCACCGCGTCCGGGTCGTGTTTTCACACCGCCTGGCAGGACTTCCGGGACGAGAGCGAGGAGATCTACTACAACCGGTCCACCGACGCGGGCGCGACCTGGTTCCGGCACGCCGACTTCCGCATCAGCAACGCCGACGGCTTCTCGCGCGCGCCGGCGGTGGCGGCCGCGGGCTCATCGGTCCAGGTGGTCTGGTACGACCGCCGGGACGAGAATATGGAGATCTACCACCGGCGTTCGACCGACTTCGGCGCTACCTGGGGAATGGAGAACCGGTTGACCAAGGATTCGTTCGATTCCTACTACCCGGCCATCGCCATGTCGGGCAACAACGTGCACCTAGTCTGGTGGGACACCCGGGACGGCTCGAAACAGGTGTACTACAAGCGCTCGACCGATGCAGGCGGCGCCTGGGACCCGGACCTGCGGCTGTCGACCGACTCGGTGTTCTCGGTGTATCCGTCAATCGCGGTCCAGGATTCACTCGTGCATGTGGTATGGTACGACCGCCGCGACCTGAACGAGGAGATCTACTACAAGCGCTCAACCGACAACGGTACGACGTGGGGTCCGGACACGCGGCTCACGAGTCAGGGCAGCAACTCGCAGTATCCTTCGCTCGCCGCGGTCGGGCCAATGTTGCACCTGATCTGGCTCGACCGCCGGGCCGGGGAGTTCGACATCTACTACAAGTCATCGACCGACGCCGGCGAGACATGGGAAACGGATACGAGGCTGACGTTCTCGACCGGCGAGTCGTGGTTTCCGACCGTGGCCGCATACGGCGGTTCGGTGCACATCGCGTGGTACGACGCCCGGGACGGCAATACCGAGATCTATTACAAGAACAACGTGCCGGCCGCGGTGAAGGAGCGTGCAGGTTCACGGGCTGTGCGTGCCCGAGTCGTGCCCAATCCGTTCTCAGGCAGCGCCCGGGTTCCGGGCCTGGAGCAGCAGTTGCTTTCGGTCCACGATGCAGGCGGCAGGCGAGTCGCGTTGCAGCGCGGTGACCGGTTGGGGGAGAGACTCCCACCTGGTGTGTACCTGATTCGGACCGAAGCCCAAGACGGGCTGACGCTCCGGCTGGTGAAACTGGAGTAGGAGCTTCGGGCCGGGCATGCTCTATTAAGAGACCGACTGATACAGGAGGCAATAATGCGCTATCTAGCCGTATTCATTCTGCTGGCCGCGGGCGCGGCGGCCCTTGACTGGGTCAATACCGGTGAGCTGGCCGGCGCGAGAGTTGTCCGTGACCTGATTGTCGGCCCGGGCGGCCACCTGTACGCGGCCGCGGGCCTGGACACCGTTGCCGCTGACTCCGGCTGCGTCTTCGTCTCGGCCGACTTCGTGACGTGGGAGCGGGGCGGCGACATTCCCGGCGACGTCGAGCTGGTGGCAGGCCTGCATCTCGGCCGCGGCGACACGCTGTTCGCCGGCACGCGGGCGGTCTACCAGTCCTCGACCGGCCCGCTCTTATACTCGTCGGCAGACAAGGCAGCGTCATGGCAGTTCCGGTCCCAGGTCACCGGTTCCCGGGTCGGCGTGACCTTGCCGTGCCTGCTGGAGGACCACGCAGGCGCGATCGTCGCCGGCCACGACTACCTGTCGATGCACAGTTCCGGCGCTCCGTGCGTCTCCGGCGACCGGGGCATGACCTGGTCGCAGGGAACGGTCACCGGCCGAATCGTCGACGCCTACTGCCTGCTTGAAGACGGCAGCAACAACCTCTACTGCGGCGGCTGGGGCACGGACGGGGTCGTGATGAAGTCGAGCGACGGCGGTGCGAACTGGGCGGCGACGGCTCCGCTCTACGACGCGGCGCACACCCGGGCGCTGGTCAACGGCCCGCCGGGCGTCATCTTCGCCGGGACGTATCCCAAGACGTCGCCGGCCGAGCCCATCGGCCGGGTATTCAAGACCGTGGACGCGGGCGCGAGCTGGCAGCAGCTCGGGTATGGCTACTTCAACAGCACATCGGGCATCCGCAGCCTGTGCTGGACCACTGATGGCCTGCTGTTCGCCGGCTCGGCGCCCTCGGCCGAGGTATTCATGTCCGAATACACC
>JAEAMF010000509.1_pt1 | contig 46722 bp, 34 predicted proteins | sample 8958721 | NCBI WGS metagenome assembly JAEAMF01 (sample SAMN16933255, study PRJNA681124) | bioreactor sludge metagenome | isolation source: anaerobic bioreactor treating anionic surfactant - SDBS | place: India: Bengaluru | collected 2019-02-28
AAACCCTATGCTGATAAAAACAAACAACCGTCAGTAGCTAATAACCAAAAAGCCAGCTGACAAGAAAACAAATCTTCATCAGCTAGTAAAAAACCCTATGCTGATAAAAACAAACAACCGTCAGTAGCTAATAACCAAAAAGCCAGCTGACAAGAAAACAAATCTTCATCAGCTAGTAAAAAACCCTATGCTGATAAAAACAAACAACCGTCAGTAGCTAATAACCAAAAAGCCAACCGATAGGGGTATATCAGATAGTGGGATACCGGTTTGTTTTTTAACACACCATTAAAGCGGGCGATTTTAGTTATATCGTTGGGGTGTGGCCAACAGCAATGCTACTGTTTGGTTGGGTGGGTTTCGGGCGTTATTCGACGTTTCGGATTGGGCTTTGTAGTAGTTTATGCCTCAATGCTTTAAAATTTCTCATCTAACTTTAGTAGTTGGGGTGGGGGTATGCTATTGTTTTTGAGACTCGACTTCTACGACATTTTTTATTTCCAAATAGCATTGTTCCACAACTGTAGGTATGATTGAAACTAGGCCGGAAAATCTCTTGCGCATGCTTACGTTTTACACGTTATCGTCGTACCGGAGCTCATATTTTTGGATCCTACCTATATACTTTAATGGGTATTCACGTGCCGGGTGGGGGTAGTGATTTTAGTTGTGGTAGAAAGAATCGCTCGGCAATTTGTGGATACTGTTGAATCTCAAATGCCTGGGACCCGTTGTTGGGTTTGTATAGGTACGTCTGCTAACGCGAGTAGTAAACCCGTAAGGGTTTATGGGGGGCGCGATTCATAATATTTTGTTATGTTTCGGGGCGGGTGGGTAATCTCACGACCCATTTGGAGCGTGTGGGTACCTATTGTGCTACACCAAAGTGCTTGACTGGGTGGGGAGCCTAAACATACTTTTAGCGATTCTTTATTTAACAGTTTTTAGGGTTTGTTTAGCGGAGCACTTTGGCCACGTTTCTTGGCAGTATTTTAGCATGTACTGTTTTTTTGTTATAACGTTGTATAAACTTCGAGCGGATGGTTTTTGGCTAGTTCGTGTGGCTGCCGGCAAATACAAAACCGCGTGTAACTTGCCATTCTATTCGTTCCCGCATGTTGCTGTTTATACACGACTTTTACTCTGTTTTGTGTTTTGGGGGTTTTACACTTACAGGGTGTTTTGCTTTGCGTAGGTAAGCGTAACCCTTACTTGCATGTAAACATGCGTTTAAAATAACTACAAACCGTACAATTCTCATTGACGATATTTTGGGTTTGTACGCGAATGTTGGGGTTGCTTTTAGCAGCCGCGGGCGCCGACAGACCTGTCAACACGAGTAGTAGGATCTAGACCTATGAGGGGCGCGATTCATGGCATCTTGCTGTGTTTTGGGGCGGGTGGGTAGTTCTCTACGACCCATTTGGAGTGTGTGGTTGTCGGTTTTGCAAACTCCGTAAGTACTTAGCTGTGGAGAGCCCTGGTTGGGACTGTGTAGTTTTTTTATGTAAAAATTTTAATGTTCCAATTGGAGGTACTTATTCAATTTTTAGTGATATTGCGCGTAACGACTTTGTGAACATTGCGTATCGGTGGTTTTTGTCTTACTTGGCCGAGCACTGCCGTGGTATACTTTATTCGAGTATTTTTGATGCTACCCGCTCGGGTAGGGTATATCCGTCTGGAGTTCCTTGTAACTAATCATGAAACATTATCACCTATAAAACTACAAATTGTATGCGGTGTGTAGCACTACTAGCATCAAATCCAACCACATAGCGGTTTTGTGTTTTCTGTTGAGTGTGGCTATGTGTATACTTGTGTTGCTGGTTGTAAATAGTCGTATACGTTTTTATTCCCTAATCGCTGTTTGGGTTGGGTTTTGTTGGTCCATTGTAGTAAAAGAACCGCATCGTACTTTGTACGTTTGGGACTTGGTACGGAGTTTCGGATAGACACGTCTGTTAACGCGAGTAGTAAACGTAACAAACGTTTATGAGGGGCGCGATTCATGGCATCTTGCTGTGTTTTGGGGCGGGTGGGTAATTTCACGACCCATTTGGAGCGTATGGGTGTTTATCTCTGCTACACTGAATCGTTTTTACCTGGTGAGGGGCCTAGTTAAATACTTTGTGGTTCTTTGGTAAAAGTTCTTAAGTAATTAGCTAGAGTCGATTCGGGCCGTTTTATTCCAGTAGCTTAGCAGACTACTGGTATGGTATACCTTGGAGCAGTTAAATCTCCCCTCTTAGACGCATCCCCGTTAGTTAGTAATCTTGATGAGGTTGATCTCTGTTGGAAGATTTATCTGTCGTGACATGCTTTGCTCAGTTGGGTTGGTGGGGACGGTATTTCTTGTTCTTTGCGTGTTACGTCCAAGTAAGGGTTAATTTATGCGCGTATTTGTCAGTTACGTTTTACACGTATGCCTGACAAATACGTCGAGTTGTATTACATGGGTTTGGCTTGACTTACGTCAACCACTCAACTTTATTGTGTTATGCGTAGTGTTAGGGTGTGTGATGTTTTTTGTTTTTGTGCTCCGCATACTTATGTGTGCGGGTGTAGACTTCTAATTATTTTGCTCGTATTGGTTTTTTAGCTTATATTGGGCTTGTGTAATTGGGGTTGAGGGTGGGGAGCGAGGTTCGAGAGTATATACTGAACCGGGACAAGCACATTCAACAAAAAACTTACTTTCTATTCTAATTACTACGTAGTACACCGTCTTTTCTGTTTTAGGTTAAAATCTTAAGTACTGAATTTACGCATACAAAAACATATGTCTCAAATTGATATTACTACATATACTTCTGTAACTGCTCAAATTTATGTTGCATTCTGAATTTACTTTGTATGTTGCGTTGTGGCTTCTACTACTGTATTCCGTTCTGCGGTTTACAGATTTTTTTTAAGCTATTCTTGCTTACTGCCGGCTTATGCACGCTTTGTAGGCTTGTTTAAATAGTTTAAATTTTTAAACATATAATCTCTCTTTAGTTTTTATTATTATGGCTCGTACTGTTCGTTTCGACGTTGGATCTGTAAAACGCGTTGGTGATGGTATTGCTATCGTAACTGGTTTAGACTCTGTTATGTCAGGTGAAATGTTATATTTTACTCGTTCTAAACTAAAAGGTCTGGCATTAAACTTAATGGCTGACCATACCGCTGTTGTTATTTTAGGTAACGAGCGTATGATTGAACAAAACGATTTAGTTGAACGTACTGGTACTGTTGTACAAGTACCAGTAACCTTTAACTTATTAGGTCGCGTTGTTGATGCACTTGGTGACACTATCGATGCAGGTGAAAAAATCAAATGCACTCGTTTCCGCGCAATTGACGTAAAAGCACCTGGTATCGTTGCTCGTCAATCTGTAAACGAGCCGCTAGAAACTGGTATTTTAGCTATCGACAGTATGATTCCTATTGGACGTGGACAACGTGAATTAATTATTGGTGATAGGCAAACCGGTAAAACTACTATCGCAGTTGATACTATTATTCACCAACGTAGTGCCGTTTCTGAAGATAAACAAGTATTCTGCGTTTACGTTGCAATCGGACAAAAACGTTCTACTGTAATTCACTTATCAGAACGTTTAAAAGCCGAAGGTGCATTATTCTATACTACTATCGTTTCAGCAACTGCATCTGAAGCGGCAGCTTTACAATTCCTTGCACCTTATACTGGTTGTACTATTGGTGAATTCTTTAGGGACCAAGGTTATTCTGCCTTAGTTATCTATGACGATTTATCAAAACAAGCAGTAGCTTACCGTCAAATGTCGTTATTATTACGCCGTCCTCCGGGACGTGAAGCATACCCGGGTGATGTATTTTACATCCACTCACGCTTACTAGAACGTGCTGCACGTATGCATAAAGTTTACGGTAATGGTTCTTTAACAGCTCTTCCGATCGTCGAAACTCAAGCGGGTGACGTTTCTGCATATATTCCAACTAACGTTATTTCGATTACCGATGGTCAAATTTTCCTAGAGGCTAAACTTTTCAACCGCGGTGTTCGTCCTGCTGTTAATGTAGGTCTTTCAGTTAGCCGTATTGGTTCAGCTGCACAACCTCGCTCAATTAAAGAAGTTTCACGCTCAATGAAACTAGACTTAGCTCAATTCCGTGAAGTTGAGTCGTTTATGTTCCTTGGTTCTGAATTAGATGAAACTACTCGTGCAACTCTTGAACGTGGTTTACGTTTAATGGAAATCTTAAAACAAGATAAATACTCACCAATCGCTGTTGAAACTCAACTTGTACTTCTTTATGCAGGTATGAAAGGTCGATTCGATAAAATCACCGTAAAACACACTGGTGTTGTTAAAATGGGTATTGTACGTTTAGCACACTATTCACCTTTCCGTACTTGAATTAACGTAAATGCTGCTTTAACTACTAACGAAGATTTCGTTAGCTCGTTAATCAACATGATGTTAGAAGAGTGCGCTATTTTTGAATAGTTTACGTATTTTAAGTTAAAATTTGTAATATTCTAGAGGTGTGAATTCGTTAGTTTAATTTAAGCCTCTCTGGGACTTTTGTTACAACATAAGTTTTTAGGTTAATCTTGTTATCTAGAACAGTGTATTAGTACTTTTTATAATGATTTGATTTTATGAACTTTTAAGAGGTTTTTACCTACAGTTAAAAAATTTAAGCAATTTCAAGATAAATGATTGGCTACAGTACCCCAACATGCCAAAAATAGAAAATATTTTAACAGATGGGGTGCTTGAGTCAATGCCAAATCGAGGCCTATACGAGACTTTTTTAGGACTTTTAATGCTAATTTTCGTGTTATACGTTAAATCAGCAAAAAGTCTTCAGCAATCAAAGGTTTTTATTCAATACTCCCTGATTGTTTTTGGCTGCTTAGTTTTTTTATTCTACTCGTCGAGTTTAATCGAACTAGTGCTAGCGTGAGTGGCTCTGAACGTCAGCCTTTACGGGTTAATGCTTCAAGGTTCGAGGTATTCGATCGAGGCAGCAACGAAGTATTTCTTACTGGGTGCGGCTTCGACCGGGTTACTGTTTTTTGGGGTTTTCTTACATTTTGTTGAGTACGGCTCGGTTGGGTATTCAACATTTAGTTTTTTAATCTCATCGGGAATTTCGGCTTTACCTGTTCTGTCGCTAACTCAACTGGTCGCATTTATTTGTGTTTTAACAGCATTCCTGTTTAAGCTGGGTGTTTATCCGTTTCACTTCTATTTAACTGCCGTTTATGACGGTGTTCGATACGATATGTTAGGTATTATCACCCTACCTGTTAAATGTATAACCTACTTTGCCATGTTAAATTTCGTACAAAGTTACGGCTATGCCGCAGTAACTTTTCATAGCGGATTTGTATTTTTAGGTTTAGGTTCATTATTCATGGGTGCTTACGGTGCGTACCTACAACAAAAGCTACGAAGCTTTTGAGCCTACTCGTACGTTGGAAGTATGGGATTTGTATTTTTAGGGTTTAATGTTTCATCTGCTACGCTTGTAACGTACGTTGGAACTCAATATTTTATGATTTATCTTTTTACTTGAGCTTTAGTTTATTGATGGTTTAATGCTGCCCGACTGGCAGAGAGTATTACAACAGCTGACGGCTTAGCTCGTATTAGGTATACTGAAATACGTTATATCGCCGAGCTATCGTCGACCACCAATATTGCACCAAAATATCGCCTTCCAGCTTTTGTTTTAATTTTTTCATTAGCTGGTGTACCGCCTACGTTAGGTTTTTGGGCAAAATTTTGTGTTCTGTCTTCCTTAACCAATACGGGTTTTGGTTATTTAGTATTACTAAGTGTTTTACTTCTGCTACCGTTAAGTGCATATAACTATCTGCGTCTAGTTCGGGCTATGTCGTTTCAAATGGATGAGCTGTACGAAGGTTCTTCTGTTTCAGCAGTTTTTTACTTTAATAATTATTATTCTTTTGATCCGTTTATTCGTCTTTGTATTTGACTAGTTTTAGCGTTTGTTCCTTTATCCTACTATCTTCGTATTTCATTTATTGAGGACTTTGGGTTTGGGCTAACGGAATAGTCAATGAGCGTCATTTTTTGGTTATGTTGTTAATACAAACCGATTTGCGTTAAAGATTTTAAGTTTTTTGTATATTGAATTTTAATTGTGTGGGGTATTTGTGAGAATTGATAAATTTATAATTTTGAAGTCTGATCCTGGCTATGAGTGAACGCTTGTAACACATATCTAACACATGCGAGTCTGGGCCCTAGGAGGGTTGGCAGCGGCGCCCGGGTGTTTAAAACAACGACCATAACAACTAGAAGCGACCGAAAATGTCCTGATGCTTTCTGCTTTCGTGATGAGACAGGTAAAAAATCTTTAGATGCTTTGTATGGAAGGTGAGTTGGTCCGATTAAGTTGTTGGCGGAGGTAAAGGCCCACCAAGCTGTTGATCGGTAGCTGATCTAAGTGGATGCACAGCCACATCGGAACTGGAAAAGGTTCGAACCCCTACGGGGGGCTGCAGTGGGGAATCTTGAGCAATGAGCGGAAGCTTGACTCAGTGATGTTATGTGGGTGATGAAGGATAGTTCGTAAAGCCCTTCAGGTAACGAGAATACAATGATGTGCTGTTACTGTAGAAAGTTCCGGCCAATACCTGTGCCAGCAGCCGCGGTAAGACAGGAGGAGCGAGCGTTATTCAGCTTGATTGGGCGTAAAGGGTACGTAGGTGGTCAATCAAAGTGATTTGTGTGAAATTCAAGGACGAGGTCTCGTTGGAGGGCATTCACAATTAATTGACTAGAGTAGTGAGGACGTTGGCGAGAACTGCCCGAGGAGTGCTAAAATACTAAGATACGGGTAGGAATACTGAAGGCGTAAGCAACTGTCGACTTACTAACTGACGCTGAGGTACGAAGGCGTGGGGAGCAAACGGGATTAGAGACCCCGGTAGTCCACGCAGTAAACGATGAGTGTTAGATCCATTGTTTAATGCTTTGGTTCGAAACAAACGTGTAAACACTCCGCCTGGGGAGTACTGTCGCAAGGTTAAAACTCAAGGGAATTGACGGGAGCTTTTTCCAAGCGGTGGAGCATGTGTTTTAATCCGATAACACACGGATAATCTTACCAATCCATGCATATTACGTACTATCTCAAAACTGGGATAGGATTAGTTTTACAGGTGCTGCATGGCTGTTGTAAGTTCGTAGTTTTGAAATCGCTAATTAGATTTAGATAACGAATGCAACCCATGTCGATAAATTCTAATAAGGACACAATTTTGAATTTGTTGCGAGAACGCGGCAAAGTTGTAAACCTTTGGGTATATTGAGAATCCAGATGTTATATCAGGAGGAAGGAATGGACCACATCAAGTCGTTATGGCCTTTATGGATTGGGCTAGGCATGTGCTACAATGGGGGGGACAGCTAAGAGGCTGATAGGCAACACTTTAAATACCCTCGAAGTTCAGATTGCAACCTGTAACTCGGGAGCATGAAGGCGGAATCGCTAGTAATCGCGGATCAGCATGCCGCGGTGAATCAGTTCTAGGGCTCTGTACACACCGCCCGTCACGCTCTGGGAATGGGCTGGATGAAGGGATAGGGACGCGGCTCGTATGTAACAGTACAGAGTGGTTAATAACGCGACCTCCATAGATTCGGTTCAGGATTGGAGTGAAGTCGTAACAAGGTAATCGTAGAGGAATCTGTGGTTGGAGAAAGACTTATTTATATCCTTATTAAGTAACTTTTTGTTTCTTAAATTTATTCGCATTAGTGTTTGTTTATTTTTTTTGATAGTATTAACTTAAAATGCATTATACAAATGTAATGCGTGAAATTATTTTATGTTTGGACTATTTGGTGAGAAATTTTATATTATCTTTTTGTGGTGGACTTGGAGGTTTGGTGTAGATGCCGCAGGCTAAGCGAAATGAAGGGGGTGAATCGAACAGATGAATACGGCCTCCGTGTTGCTTGAATAGTAGAAATACTGATGGTGTCATGGGTTTGTTGTTTACAACAAATCTAGTATGACGAAAGAAAAACTATAAGCAGTGAAGCGACACATCCCAGTAACTGTATAGAAAAATCAAAAGAGATTTTCGTAGTAGCGGTGAGCGGGGCGGAAATAAAAAACCCACACTTGATGGGTTGGTAGCGCGTAGAAGTTCGGTCGCCGGTGACGGTTTTAGATCCGAGTGTATAATACATAGAGGGTGCAAGTCCCGTATACGTCTACTTTATGGGCAGAAGTACGACTGTTTTGCTTAAATAGTCGGAAGATTGGGGGACCACCCTCAAGCCTGAATAGCTAAACCTACCGATAGTGAACAAGTACCGTAAGGGAATGTTGAAACAGGATTAATTGAGGGTTAACGTGAAATAACTACAAACAAAAAGATAAATAAGCAGTTATCGTGGAACACAGCTAGACTGTTGAAGCGATATCGTACCTTGTGTATAATGGACCAACAAGTTAAAATTACTAGCAAGCGTAACTTAATAGAGGAACGCGTAGCGCAAGCAAATCGTAAGACGTTTGTTAAGTTAGTAGTTTTAAACCCGAAGCCGGGTGATCTAACCAAAAGCAGGCCATTGAGGGCCGTACCAATATATGTTGCAAAATATCTGGATGACTTTTGGTTAGGGGTGAAAGGCTAATCAAACTTGGGTATCTCTGGTTCTCCGCGAAATCTATGTACGTAAAGTATCAGGCTGACAAAAATCAGGGGTAGAGTTCTTTTTACTTGAGGGGGGTTTAAGTACTTTACTGAGTTTAGAAAAACTTTGAATACTGGTTTGTTTTGAAGCTGATAGTCAGACATTCAGCGATAAGGTTGTGTGTCAAGAGGGAAACAGCCCAGATTGTATGTTAAGGCCCTTAAATAGTAGGTAAGTGATTAAAGGCATGAAGTTTCATAGACGTCTAAAATGTAGGCTTAGAAGCAGCCATCATATATTGAAAGCGTAAAAAATCATTGGATAAAGATTGTGGAGTGCCCATAATGTGCGGGGCTTAACCTACTTGCCGAAACACCAAATTTCTTAATTGAAATGGTAGCGGAGTTTTCTGTAAAGCGAATTAATCGAATAAAAGAAATAAACCGAAAGGTAGACTCAGAAATAAGAATGTTGGTATGAGTAACGTTAAACTTTTTGTCGCCTAGAACCTAAGGTTTCCGACGTTCAGGTATTCTGCGGACGGGTTATGCGGTAGTTTAGGTCTACTCTATGAAAATAGGGGCTGATATTGTCCTTAACAATAAGGAATGCATTTTGCTGGGTCGTATGACTATAACTATAAAGCTTAACGAGAGTGGCTTATTGGGTAAGATCATACCTAGAAATCCTCAAAATGTGAATATGTACCGTACTGAAAACCGACACTGGTAGGTAAGTGGAGAACACTGTGGCGCTATGGAAGAAGTATATTGAAGGAACTAGGCAAAATGACCTCGTAACTTCGGGATAAGGGGGTAACTGCTTGCCTCTGTAAAGAGGGTAGTAGTTGAACGTGAAAATGGAGGGGGGCGACTGTTTACTAAAAACACAGGACTCTGCTAACTTGTAAGAGGATGTATTGGGTCCGAGGCCTGCCCGGTGCCAGCAAGCTAACAGGAGGTGTTAACGCACTGAATTTAACCCCTGGCAAACGGCGGCTGTAACTATAACGGTCCTAAGGTAGCGAAATTCCTTGTCGGGTAAGTTCCGACGTGCATGAATGGCATAACGACTTTCCTGCTGTCTCCAGTATATGTTCAGTGAAATTGAATTTTTTGTGAAGATGCGAAATAGTGACGGCCAGACGGAAAGACCCCATGCACCTTTACTGTGATAATACATCATCCCATACGGCTTTTTGTGTAGAATAGGTAGTAAGTTTTGTCTTTTTGGCGCTAGCTGGGAAGTTTACTGAAATGTGTAATACTACCCTGAATGCTGTATGGGATTTATCCAACCCCTTAAGAGGGGGGAAACCGTGTATTGGAGACAGTTTGACTGGGGCGGTCGCCTCCAAAAGCGTATCGGGGGTGTGCAAAAGGTAAACTCAAAACGGATATCTCTGTTTGTAGAGCATAATAGTAGATGTTTGCTTGACTGCGTAACGGATACGTTTAGCAGGGAGACTCAATGTCTCGGCTATAGTGACCCGATAGCTCTGTGTGGAAAGGCTATCGCTTAACAAATAAAAGGTACGCTGGGGATAACAGGCTGATGCCTCTTGAGAGTTCTTATCGACGGAGTCGTTTGGCACCTCGATGTCGGCTCATCACATCCTGGAGCTGAAGAAGGTTCCAAGGGTTCGGCTGTTCGCCGATTAAAGTGGTACGTGAGCTGGGTTTAAAACGTTGTAAAACAGTTTGGTCCCTATCTACCGTCACATTAAAAAACCTAACGGGGGCGTTTATTCTAGTACGAAAGGACCGGAGAGAGTTAACCTATTGTTATACGGCTGTCGAATACGGCAAAGTCGCGACGCTATGTTAAGCAGGCTATAATCATTGAATGTATCTAAATGAGAAAAGCCAACCCTGCGGTTTATAATAAAATAGCTAGTGTGGTTATAGAGGATAACCTTAATAGACCCGGATCTAATTCTATAATAGGTGTAGTATGTGCGAAAGCTGGAAAGCCGGAGATGGTTTTGATATTAACCGCCGATGCCATGCAGATAGAGGAAGGTACTAAATAACTAGTTGATTTCTCATTTTCCTTTTATTTTTTTTAATGCATAACATTTTTATGCTTATTATTTTTTTATGTGTAACACTTTTTGATTACTTGATGTACCCGAACGAAAGGTATGCATTAAATCATATGCGTACACTTCTTATTTCTAGGTTTATGTATAATGGGGTTGAAGACATTGCTCGAGTTCAGGGTTGCAAAGTTGTGATTCTTGTTCAGCCTGACTATTACGATTTTGCTGCTTGTATGCTTTTTTTATCGACTGGTATTTGACCGGTTTCTAAGCGTTTTACTAGACGTGTTCGTGGTATGCGGGAAGGTTTTGCGGTTGTTGCTGTCTCGTCACAGCTTTGTGGTTCGGATTTTTTACGATGCGGTTATAAGTTTTTATGAAAATGTCATTCGTTATACTTTCCGGCACTAGACGGTACTGACCCTAGAGCTGAATCTTTATTTAATATGAATGCTATGATCTCTTTAACGGAATCCGTTTACCGTATGCCGTTTTGGGTAGAAGCCGTTCCTGAACTTGACGTTCTTACTGGTAAATCTTTTAATATCGTTAAAGCAATGAGTAGTAGCTGAAATATACGTTTTACTTTTATTACCGGTCCTAATAAGACTGGGTATCTGGTTGAACACCTAAATGCAATTCGGGCCTTAGGTCTTCCGGTTGCATACTAGCTTTTAAACTAGTAGGTTTAATTTTTTTTCGAGCCCATAACTTATCCGGTAGAGTATGCGCTTGATATGCGTGTGGGGGCGGTTCGAGTCCGTCTGGGCTTATTTATTAAGTATATGTCTAAAAATATATTTAAGATTTTAACTGTTTAGTTTTGGCACATACTTAGTATAGATCGAGTAGGATTCGAACCTACGTAGGATAACCAACAGATTTACAGTCTGTCGCCTTTAACCACTCGGCCATCGATCCGAATTGTATGTACCCCCCTTAAAGATTTCCCATTGTCGGGGTTGAACCGACACTCCGTGTGGAAATAGATTTTAAGTCTACCGCGTCTACCAATTCCGCCAAACGGGATAGTGAGCATACAGGGACTCGAACCCTGAACCAATAGGTTAAAAGCCTACTGCTCTACCATTGAGCTATATGCCCTCTTCTATGTATAGGACCTGTTTAGTGGTTTTGTTTGGGTTTTATTTTTTGCTGGAAACAAAAAATCTTCCTGAGCCGGACTTGAACCGACAACCTGAGAGTTAACAGCTCTATGCTCTACCAATTGAGCTATCAGGAAACTGCGAACGAGAAGGGACTTGAACCTTTAACCTGTGATTTTGAAGACCAATGCTCTACCAATTGAGCTACTCGTTCTCTGTGTTTTTTAATCGATGTTACGTTTTTTCGTAGTGTTTATAACCCATAGGCTGGCAGACCAAAACGGGAATCGAACCCATATTAATAGGTTTGCAACCCATTGTACTAGCCATTATACTATTTGGTCAAAACCCTTTATGCCAAGTTTTCGGTATGCGTACTAGCCTCTACAGTTCAAATAAATACAGGTCAGTTTAGAACCCCAGTGAATCACTCATAGACTAAACCTGCAATTAATAGGAGTGTAAAAGCTAGTGTTGCGCCATAACTACTGAATCCATCAGAGGTTGGAGCTACAGTTGCTGGTGCTAAAAGTACAATCTCTAAGTCAAAAATAACAAAGAGTACCGAAATAATAACGAAATGAATTTCATGTGTGTCGTTTGTCGTAAAAAACGGCTCAAAACCACACTCGTACGCTGAGTTTTTATCCAGAACCGATTTAACTGGGGCTAAAGCGATAGGAAGTCAGCAAAGTCCGCCCGCAACCAGGCAAGACACCGCGAAATATACTACGATTACTCCGTAGTTGGGTGTATACTGATATGTATATCCACCCTCAAAGACCGAGGCTACATAACCACTCGTATTGTTTAAATTTACTGCTAAATTGGTAATTAGATTGTTTAATGCGATCATATTTTAATACGTTTTATAGAGTTTATGACAAATGATGTGTAGTATGTTGTTTTGGAAAGCTTGTTTGGGGGTGCCGGTAGTGGATGAGATAAGCACAGTTATATCTTTGCTTATCTCCCAAAACCCCTACAACATACATTCTACCGACACCCATCTGTCTTGCTGCGTCGCTTTTGCAGATTGCGGGGTTAACCTTGTCGGGGCGTGCGGTCTAAGTTGTTATTTTGCACGCCTTAGGGAAAAACGGGATTCGAACCCGTGGTACAGATGTACGTTTGTTTTCAAGACAAATGCCTTAAACCACTCAGCCATTTTCCCTCTTATATTTGTTTTTATATCTGGGCTGGGCATGGAGAAAGCGGGATTCGAACCCGCGGTACGGTTGTACGACAGTTTAGCAAACTGCTGCCTTAAACCACTCAGCCATTTCTCCCAAATCTATAGGGTTTAAATAGTATAGCATGCGTACGATACAATTTTTTGTATGATACTCCTTTCGACAGGAATTTTGCGAACTTCCTTGATCGACGGACCGTAAATACGAGTACCTAGTAGTTTTTTCATGTTATCGGCAAGCATGACGATTCGGTTTTTAAGGAATTTGTAAATGTCTCCTCGTTTTCGTTTCATCATTTGCGTTACACTAATGGGGATAACTAAGTATTTTCGTTTTGGTTGTAATTTACGTCTTTTGTCAAACCGTTTCATGACAACTTTAATCATTTCACCTGCATGACTTAGCTGGTTTGTATAAAGCTGTAAAACCTTAGCTGAAGAACAGCCAGAGTTATCACTACCTCAAACAGTAGCTAGCTTAAGAAGCATGTAGTTTGTTTTCTGGTTTTATTATCCAGGCCTAGTACTTTTTATTGTTTAACCATCAGTTTTTAATGGATTCGGGTGTAACAATCGTTGATTGGATAACGATATACATACCGATAACAAGTAAAAAACCGCAAGTTAAAAATAAAATTTTATTGTTCATAAAACCAATATTTTGAACCATTACGTCGTTAATGGTTACAAGATTAATGTTGGTTTTGTTGTGATTAATAACGTTACTGTAGTAAGTGATACTGTTAGCTTGTTTAACTAATCAAATAACTTCGTTAAAGATTTGAAACATTGCTGTTGTAATAACACAAACAACAATGATTTCATTTTTTAAGTTTACTGTACTATAATGTTCAATGCGTCATTGGTTTGGCGCTAGGGTTGTAACAACAACTAAAAATAGGACCGAAACGGCCCCCACATAAATTAATCAGACAATTGCACCGAAAAGTGGATTAACGTATAAAAACGCAACCACGGCCTGGATAATAAATAAACCAGCGATCTGAACTAAGGTTAGACCGGTTGATGGTAAAAGGAATGATAAGATTGGGGTTAAAAGATAAAGACCATAAAAGATGGCTGTTGTAATATCTAAGTTCATTGTTTTTTTTTATTAGGCGTTTTTTTAAGAACGTCTAATCATTAAGTATGCTTGTATATTTATATTATAAGCATATACTACAGTTTTGTTTTGTTATACAAACTAAAAATATTCTATTATGGCATATACTTATGAAATACACAGTTAGGGTATAGTGAGATCTTATTTAAGATTAATGCATTAATGCAAAATAACGTATTGATATGTTTATTTTGTATTTTGTTTTAAGGGAAGTATTTTTAAGCTATGAAACACATTATTACTCACCAAGAGCATTGATGAACTGCATCAGAAGTAAATAGGTCAAGATTTGACCAAGAGTTAGTAGCTTATTTTAAAACGTTTTTTTTAACGAGTACCTTATCCGACGATAGTCGATTTGGCCGCCTATGGGACCAAACAAAATTATCTGCGCTAACCCCTGAGTACGGGTTTAGACGCAAGCCGGGTTTCCTTTATCCATTTAAAAGAAATTGTGGTGTTCGTGGACGTATGAGATGAGGCAACCGTCAAATCGGAGTTTCTCGTCACAATATGAAAAATATGATGGAAAGGGGTATTTTACCGGGTATGTATGGAGCAAGCTGATAGTTTACTCGATACGATTTTCTGGTGTGTAGTTATTTACGTTAAAATATAAAAATCTATGGGACACTCAATCAGTGGAACTATTGCCGTTTTAAATCAAGCGAGGGCGCGTAAAACATTATATTGTACAGTTCGAAAAACTAAATATATGCTAAAGTTTTTACAAGTTCTAAGACAACATAATTATATCTATGGGTTTACCGCAGACCCCGAAACCGATAAAGTTTACGTTTATTTCCGGTTTCATAAATATCGTCCGACCCTAAATGGTCTTAAACAGATTTCAAAACCGGGTCACAGGAGATATGTCACCTTTAACCGTTTTAATCGTCTATCTCATCAGATGACGGTTGGTCAAATTTACGTAACAAACTCATCATTTGCTGGTGGACTTTCATCGGCACATGGGTATGAGTTATTTTATAATCGAATTAATCGTAAACAGAAATGTGGTGAATTGCTAGCGACGGTATGGTAGTTAATCACGTTGAACGGACTTTCGATAATTACGTTGCTGCACACAATTCTTACAGCTTTCCACTTGCTGGGCGTTTCTACAAAAGCCATGCTGGTTCACTTCACTTAAAATATTGACGTTACAGGGGTTTTTTACACCACTGTATCGATGAGTGGGGTATGGGGTACATGAAACGTTCAGAGCCTATCGGTCAACGAAACTATTTTATGTACTTTCGAGGACACAACCGAGCTGTTCTTTTTCGCGTGCCGCATAATGTGCGTGCTGGAATCGAGCCCCGCAAAAGCCGAAACCATGTACAGTACGCGGTGTTTGCTACGAACATTGAAAGATTACGAGGAACCGCCCACTCGTTTGCTGTCGCTGTTGCGCAGGGCGTTACGGGTACCGGTGGTCATTTTAGGGTTACTCTGGAGCTTCGTGGTTTAGGTTACAAGATCTATGTGCCCGAACCTAGACGTCTTGAATTTAAGCTAGGTTTTAGTCACCTGGCTGTATTCCGTTTTAAAGGTACTTGTTTTGCAAAAGCTCTTGGTTTAAAATATCGTAACTTTGTTATTTTTGCAAAAGAGCTGGTTGAGGTAACCGCTGTCGCTGCTCGTATCCGAAATTTACGTAAAATTAACGTATATAAGGGTAAGGGTATTTTTAAAAAGTATTTTAAATACAAAAAAAAAGAAAGCAAACGTAAGTAGTAGTACACAAATGCCAACTAGTCATCAACTTTCTAGATATCCAAGAAAAAGCCCACCCTTCCGTACTCGTACTGTTGCACTTCGAAAAAAACCTCAACGTAGGGGGGTTTGTCTGCGTGTTTTAGTAATGTCACCTAAAAAGCCAAACTCAGCTAACAGGCGTATTGCTAAGGTTCGATTTTTTAATCCCCGTGCTCGTATTACTGCACATATCCCCGGAATCGGCCATAATCTACAAAAGCATGGTCAGGTCTTGATTCGTGGTGGTCGTGCTAAGGATCTGCCGGGTGTTAAATATAGAATAATTCGCGGTAAATTCGATTTAGCCGGTATTGTTCATCGACGACAAGGACGTTCGAAATATGGCATGAAGAAGTTCTAAAAGGAGTACTGGGTCTACTGTTAAACTTTTTAAGAATAAAAGACAGCGTACAAGTAAAAAACCGGTTTTTGTGCGGTCTATTTTTGTACAACCAACCTTAGTACGCTCGTATTGATTTAATCGTTTTGTTAATATGTTTATATTTAAAGGCCATAAGGCAAAAACTACAAAATTTTTATATAAAGCCCTGTGCATGTTAAAAGTTAGTCATGGTCGTACCCCGATGTTAATTTTATTTGAGATTCTAGAAATGTATAAGGTTCCGTTTAGGGTTGTTGCTACTAGACGTCCAGGTAAGGGCTACAATCGTGTTCATTTAATTACTTGATGAAAACAGTATGCACAAATCCTGAAATGATTTAGAAACTCTTTTCGTCGTCGAACAAAACGTGCGATTGTTACGTGAGATAAGCACCTACTTGCCGAGCTAGAGTTACTGGCGGCAAATAGTCCCACAAGTTTAATCTATAAAAAACGTAACTTATTAATCGAATTAGCGGCTAAGGGTCGAGTTTTTAGTCACTTTCGTTGACGCCATAGGTAGTTTTTGGTCTATACGTGCGAAGTTTTGATTGTTAGTTTAGTATTATTTTCGGGACGTAGCATAGTTTGGTAATGCGTCTGTTTTGGGTATAGAAAATCGCCAGTTCGAGTCCGGCCGTCCCGATATGCTTTGTAGTTGTATTTTACGGTTATTTTGGCAGGGTAGCTCAATGGTAGAGCAATGGCTTCATAAGCCACTGGTTATCAGTTCAAATCTGGTGCCTGTCAGGTTTTTGATGTAACGCGGGTTAGGACATCGCCAAATGGTAAGGCAACGGTTTTTGATATCGTCATCTGTGGGTTCGAGTCCCGCTGTCCTAAACTTTAATCGGTATTTTGGGCGATTTCGGCTAATGTTGAAATTGTAATTCCGTAGAAGTATTCTAAGAAGATTTACTTCTCGGTGGGTGAATACCGTATTAGGCGGCAACCACTCTATACTTTTATTTTGTTTTTATACTAATTTGGGCGATTTCGGCTAATGTTGAAATTGTAATTCCGTAGAAGTATTCTAAGAAGATTTACTTCTCGGTGGGTGAATACCGTATTAGGCGGCAACCACTCTATACTTTTATTTTGTTTTTATACTAATTTGGGCGATTTCGGCTAATGTTGAAATTGTAATTCCGTAGAAGTATTCTAAGAAGATTTACTTCTCGGTGGGTGAATACCGTATTAGGCGGCAACCACCCTAACTTCATTCTACTTTTATTCTTTTGCCTCGGTGGTGAAATTGGTAAACACAACGGTCTTAGGAACCGCAAGCTGTGGGTTCAAGTCCCACCCGGGGTAGTGGGTGTATCTTTTCGTGCGAGGATACATTTAAAAAAGCTTACGCGTTAGTTGTTTAGCGGAGACTTAGAAGTCAAGTTATAGATTTTTTAAGCGAATTTGTTTAGACAGGATTCACTTATAGCTTATTATGTATATTAACATATCTAACTCAAAGCCATATCTTTTGCTTTAGTACAAATTACTTTCTTGGTATTTTAACACAATTTGGCTTATTTTTTAATAATTATGGCAACCTTTTTCACTAAAGATAACAATTTTAGGGCGAATGATGAACTTCAAAAAATTGGTACTCTGAGGAACTGAGGGCACTTTATGAACTTTGGTGCTTTATACTTTACTCGAGAAACATACAGAACAAATGAATTTGCAACATACTTTGTTTTAGCTAAACGAGGAAATATTATGGTAACAAACACTCGATCGATTCGTGATACATTTTGTCGTATGTATGGATTTTTTAGGTTGCAGCCGGAGTGTTTTAAATGAGTAGTTTCACACCGAGGAAAGCAGCTAAACTTAGCTCGCTGATTTGGTTGAACGACCGGATCTGATGTCTACGTTCAACTAGACCGCGCAACGACTGTTTTTAGTTCGGGTGGTTTCTTTTACGCAGTTCATAGTCGATATATCGCCTATAAGTTTTTATACTTTATCGGCTGTGACGTTGCGTTTATTTTTTCGTCTTTTTGCGATAACGATCACTATTTAGATTTTAGGGATAAGGGTATACCTACGATTGGTTTTGACGATGGCGATGTTAATGCTTATACATACGGCTTGCCTGGTGGAGTGGCGGCAACGACGTTATTAATCTATGCTCGAGTTTTAGTTACTTTACTTGCTGAAATTCGTATTGGTCATAGATTCTGACACTTACAGGCCAATAAGTTTATTGTTTAATTTTTAGTGGTTACTGTGGCTCAATGGTAGAGTAGTTGATTGTGGTTCAATTGGTTGTGGGTTCAAGTCCCACCAGTAACCCAATGCATCCTTAAGGGTCAATCGGGTGTTTATATTCGTCAGTTTTTTAGCTATCTTAATATTTTGTTTGTAAGTACATGAAAATGCAAAAACATTTTAAAGCCGTCGGGGAGTTTCTTCATATCACAGATTTAACACAAAAAACGAAGTACAAATCATTGTTTTTAGATAAATACGATAATCACTTTACAGCTGCACAATACAATTTTATTGTTTATAATTTAAATCGTTTACTTCAAAACTTCTCGCCCGATATCGTTTCCGTTCAACCGGTCAACATGATCCACCACCACAATTCGACAGTTAACCAGTATAGACAAGAGAATTCAATTCCGTTAGATTTAACACTGGGCTCATTAAAACAAACACCGACTAGTAAGCTTGATATTCTAAGGGTGGTGTGCGGACTTCGCTACCGAAAACAACTTTCATCTGGTACCGATAATGTTGTTGCTCCGTATCGTATTTACGGTAATGGTTATCTTCTTGCGGGTAGGTTTACATTAAACATTGCCCGCCGTCTGCGTTGGGGGTCGCAAATGCGTGCGTCTTACTTTACATACAATTACGGTCTTAAATCGGGCCTTAATCCGTTTACTGGATTAGTTCGATTACAGGATTCAAAATCAACATATGCTGAACTTCGCTCGGCGGGGGCTTTCCTCCTTGGCGCCGGTGTACGATACAACTTTACCCCTGCGCAACACAGAAAGGTGATGGTAAGTCTACTGACCGCGGTTAATTCTTTAAGGACGGTTTGGTACTCAACAAATCGTTTTTTACTTCGCTTCAAATCTAATATCGGATGTAACGTTAAGCGTGAATATTTTATGGATTCTGAGCGATACTTTGACGACGAAGCGGCGGACATGCATCAAATGCTTCGTCAAAGCATGGGTATGTTTGACTCCGAGTTAAACGTTTCAGGTACGAAAGGTGATTGACACTTACGGGGTGTTGATCATCCGGTTTATGAGTATTTCAGACACCGCCCCCTTTTACGTCACCATAATCGAAGGATTGTTACCGGTAGGTATGAACGTAAGCTTTGAAATTACAAAAAAACTCGTCAGTACTGACGTTATATGCGTTGAGTGTCTAGGTTTTTTTTCAGGGGTTTAGCTTACTTACGTTTTTTTACTATGCGTATTGATGTTTTTCTAGTTAATCATCTTAGGGTAAGAAATATTGCGTTTTCGCGTATTCTGGTTAATGGTGGACATGCGTTTATTGGTGAGAGGGCTTGTAAAAACCCTGCGCAATTCGTTGTTACCATGAACGTTGTATCCGTATCCCGCGAAGTTCGTCGTTGACTAACCTACATGTATGGTTCAAGTGGCGTAAAGCGACGTATCGCACGTCGCCGCGCAACCGGCTTAGCTTTCGCTCGAGCTTCGAATATGGGTTATCTGCGTGACCATCAAAACCGATACGTGGTGCCTTACGGCGATTACGTGGACATTCTAAATGCCGCTGACGGTTTTCGTTCACGACATAATTGAAGTTCGTTTAGTTATTTCCAAGGTCAACGTGTTGTTGCGTCAGCTTGGTGATAATCAGTTTGTAAAAAAGTGATTATTAAGGGCATATACGTAGTATATGTTTTCGGTAAATCTCAGTCTTATCGTCTTCTTAACTTACGACCTCGACAACCGTTGTGTGGGATTTTAAAATCATAAAAAAGCTCATAGCAATAAATTTTTCAACGGCGTAGGCTTTTTAGTATTAACTTGATGGGGTATGGGGTTCTGATAACGATAGACCGTAATCACATCCCGTAGGTTCTAATGACAGAAAGCAGTGGTTGTACCATCTTTTCTAGTGTATAACCATTAAGGATCGTAAATAGCTTAAAATCCGGTCGACCGTGTGACGTTCACGCTACAAGTCGGCCATTTTTACGTTTCAATGCAACAAAGAGATTGTTTGGTGTGGTTCGCATAATTAAATCCGCTTCATTTTTTATATTAAATTTTTTTAACATATATGGCAACTTTATCTTTACAGGTACGTTTAGGGATTACTAAAGGCTGACGTGTTAGAACACTTAACGAGTTTAAGTTCTACAATCAAGCTGTCGCGCACTGTTTATTTATTTTTACTGCATTACGCATGCGGGGTTATCGTGAACGTATGTGAACACTTCACTATACTGTATTTATGTCTGGTAAAAAGTATGTTATTTATATTGAATACTTTTTATTACCCTATACGCCAAGGGGCTGACGTCGCGGACCAATTCCTGTTGTTTGCTTAGGGTTTTCTCCTAGGCGTCAGGTGGGAGTTTCTAAAAGGCTGTGCGTTGTAAAATTTGCACCGATCGATCACATCTCAAAGGTTGTGCGTCGAGTCGCTAAACGTACGTCGATTGTCTCGGCAGAGGGTACGGTGTGGCTGTGAGCACACAGGGCCATGATGGCCAAAGCCGTTCTTGGCTTAGCGCAACTTCCAAATGCAACGCCGCGTACTGCAGCTGGGGATGCTCGTCTTAACTTTTACAGGTGGATGGTTACAAACCGCAAAACGGATCTAACCGGTGTAATTTGATCCACCAAGCGACCAGCAAGGGGACGTCAACTATCTGGTAAGTTTTCGCGTATGTCAAGGTACAAAAGACTTCTTTATCGTCAAGAAAGGAGGCGTAGAACATTAAAACGAACCCTTCTACTTCGTAGCGGAAAACGTATTAGGCCTGATGCCGTTTCTAGGTACCTGAAGCGTAAGTCACGGCTTTTTATTGGGGTTAGAAAAAGCATTTAAGGTGTTTGGTTAATCGATATGTGGCGTGTCTTTTTAGGCGCCCTTAACAGTAGTCTATGACGTTAATGTTTAAACACACTAACAATAACTTAAAATCTGTAAAACAAGCTTGTGTAGGCGTTTTCGGCCTATCAAAAAGACAGTTTAGTATAAAATCCCCAGAACATCTGGGTTTTTCGAATATGTCCGAACAGTCGACGTCGGCCATCAAAGCAATGTCTGTTGCGTTTAACGATGAGGACACAACTCTTCGACTAAAGGCTACCGGATCGTATAAACTTCAGCTAAGGCGAGCAAGGGCTTTGGTTATTTTTACTAAAAAATCAGCTAAATTAACACCGAACCGAAAAAGGGTATTCGGAAGTTTAGCACTTAAATCTTGATCGGGTTCAGTGGTTGGTGCTCTGCTCTTAGCTAACTGAGGCGCAACCCGGGCCGATAGGGAGCAGTCAAGTGTCGGTATGGCGAGCAGTACTAGGTATATACCGCATGCTGTACGAAGCTTTATTAGCAACGGTCCGTACACTACGTACCGACATAAAACTCGATTTCCGCGTCGTATAAAGCCAGTACACTACGTACCATCATACCCGTATACAAAAGAAAAGTATAGGTTACTTCGTTTTCGCTTTGAGCGGTGATTTTTTAATACACTTGGCTGTCGTACTTATGTCTGATTTTCGGATATTTGACTTACCGTCTCAGAACGAGTACATAAACCACATCTAGAGCACATGTACGCTAGATGTATGCGACGCCTTGCAAAAAAGGGTAGCCGCTTCGCTATTCGTGAGACTCAAGCACATGTGATGTTTCAGTCTATTCTTCTAGCTGTAACAACAGTTACGGGGCTACAGTTTTTTATGAAAATGGTTATTAAGATGTTACAAAGTTTTCGTAGTCACTGGGCAGTTCTTCTGCACGCCTTAAGTCTTTTCCACCAATGTAAAAACTATTTTTGATTTAAAACTTTATACCAATACCGTTTAGTTGTTAGGGGTAAGTTTGGCGGTTATTTACGCGCCAGCCAACAAGTTTTCCAGCACGGGGTTGTTAAGTTACACCAGTGAGATTTAAACATTAACTATTACCGTTTATGTCCACATACCAAATACGGTACCTTTAGTGTACGTTTTTGACTACAACTTCGTGACTTACGTCGTATTCGCTATAATCAAATGACAAATAGTTTACCTTTTAGCAAACTAAAAGATGTTTCATCAAAATCTACAATGGTTTTTTAGCCTAATTTAGTAGCGGCATTATCCCCATTTAAGTTTTCCATGCCAAGGCACGGTATGAAGTATCGTAAATACCATAAATTAAAAGTAACTCCTATTCCAGCGGCTGTGAATAATCCAAGCCCTGATAGGGGCCCGTTTGTTTTACGTGTAAAGGAGTCTGGTCGTCTAACAAAAATTCACCTTGAGGCTGTACGACGCGCCGTAAGACGCGCAGTTAGGCGTCAAGGTAAGCTAATGCTGCCAGCCGTAGCAATGCACCCCATTACTGCAAAGCCATCCGAAATCCGTATGGGTAAGGGTAAGGGTGCAGTAAGTTACTGAGCAATGCCAATCAGCACCGGATATCCGGTTGCTCAAATGCGTGGTCTATTTAGAAACCTTGCTCGTAAAGCATTATTTACTGCTGCAACAAAACTACCGTTACGTTCATACATTGAAACCCCAGTCATGTATAGGGATTGGGATGATACAGTTGAAGAGGTTTCACTTTTAGCGGCTAAAAATGAGCGTAAATCTTTTTACGCTAGCATGCTAGACTTCTACATCCCCAGCCTTGAAGAATTTCGAGGTAAACTTGCTTAGGTTGCTCTCGGATTTTCGTGCTAACGAAGGATCTCAGATTACGTGTTTTTGGTGGTCGTATTTCATTTGAAACACTTTTGAACCGATTAAGTTTTTTTTGTTAAATTCAAAATCTACGGTAGAGGCAAAAGCTCTATTGTACGTGAAATAGATGCAGTGAATGTTATTTATTCAGTAGCTTTTCATTTTTTGTGGGTTTTTAATTATCGATCAATTTCACCGAACACAATATCTTGTGTACCGATAATCGTTGTAACGTCTGCTAAGAAGTGATTGTATGACATAAAATCAAGTCCCTGTAGATGTACATACCCTGGCGATTTGATTTTGCAACGGTATGGTTTATTTGTACCGCAACCAACCAAGTAAACCCCAAATTCGCCTTTGGGTGATTCGATACCTGCATAGACTTCATCTGGAAGTACGGTAATTCCGGAACTGTAGTACTTGAAGTGGTGAATTAGTGCTTCCATACTAACTTTCATAAGCTCTCTAGACGGTGGGCAGACTTTATGATTTTCATTTTTAATTGGCCCTGTTGTTATTACTTGTAGAGCCTGCTCTACAATGTTTAAGCTCTGAAACATTTCTTCCATTCGAAGTAAGTACCTATCAAAACAATCACCATTTGCGCCAATTGGGCTGCTAAACTCAAAGTCACCGTATGTTTCATATGGTGTAACTTTTCGTAAGTCGTGTTTAACGCCAGTTGACCTTAGGAGTACTCCAGTAAAGCCGTGAGTAATGGCATCCTCGGCACTAATTTTCCCAACCCCAACAAGTCGTTGTCGTCAAATACGGTTTTCGGTTAAAAGCTCAGAAATTTCCGAAAGGCGGCTTCGGAATTGGCCGATAAAAAGATAAATATCGTCTAATAGGTTATTAGGGATATCTTGTACGACTCCTCCGGGTCTAAAGTACGCTGCATGCATACGTGCACCCGACACCCTTTCGTAAAACTCCATCAGTTTTTCGCGCTCCTCAAAACCCCAAAGGAAAGGGGTTAGTGCACCAACATCCATTGCGTGTGTTGTAACAGCCATTAGGTGGTTTAAGATGCGGGTTAATTCGGAATAGATTACGCGGATATGTTGTGCACGAACGGGTACTTCGGTTTTTGTAAGGGCCTCAACCGCTAATACGTATGCGTGTTCTTGAGCCATCATTGAAACGTAGTCAAGGCGGTCAAAGTACGGTAGTGCTTGTAGGTACGTTTTATGTTCAATAAGTTTTTCGGTTCCTCGGTGTAAAAAACCGATATGTGGATCTGCTTTTAGTACAACTTCACCGTTTAATTCTAGGATTAAGCGTAAAACACCATGCGCAGCAGGGTGTTGTGGACCAAAGTTTAATTTGTATGTTTGTAACGCGGTATACGATTGAATACCAACGCCTGGATTGTATTTAATTGTATTTTGAGTTTTCATTGATTTTGGCATGGGTGATTTTCTGTTAAAACACAAAATCACCTTATTTGAACTTAGTTTGGTAATCCGTATAGAATCCAGTTGATTAATGTTGATTTGCTGTATAGTTAACTTTTGTGAAACAATGGCATATACTTATGAAGTCGGATGACTTCATTTGTTTTATTTTTCTATATAAATAGATGCAGTATACGCATTTATATATATATATAAATATACTCGGATAGCTCAGTTGGTAGAGCAGAAGACTGAAAATCTTTTGGTCGGTGGTTCAAGTCCACTTCCGGGTAGTTGGGCTTATCTTTTGGTCCAACAAATAAAAAGAGAAACGTATGATGTCTTTATTAGTCTTCGTTCCTCTTTTTGCGTCAGTGTACTTGCGAATTTGTGCGGCTGGCGGACAAGAACCCGAAACTGTGCGTCTATCAGTTTTCCCTGTGTATTGGGCCGTCTGGGTGGGTTTTGCTAATCTCGTAGTGGGTGAGTTGCTGAACGATTCATCGGTTTACCGATACGAAGTGGTGCATGTATATCGGTTCTTTACATGGTCATCATTATTAGGCGGCGACGTAACACTGTCTGTTTGAGTTGATAATATTACACTCCTTATGTGTTTCGTCGTTTTTACCATCTGAATTCATGTAGATATGTTTGTCCCGTACTACATGGGTTTAGATCGGGGTATTGAGCGGTTTTATAGTTATCTGGCACTTTTCACTTTTTGTATGCTTTTAATGGTTACTTCTGAAGATTTAGTACAATTCTTTATTGGTTGAGAAGCAGTTGGGCTTTGCTCATATCTGCTTATTAACTTCTGATATACTCGTCAACAGGCGAATAAATCGGCTTTAAAGGCAATTTTATTAAATCGCGTTGGGGATTACGCATTAATGTGTGCAATTATAATATGTTTTGTTGACTTTGGATCGTTCAATATATATGATTTAACTGCAGTGGCGGTTACACAGGGCCCTGTCGAGTGATTCAGCATCTATGGTGTTGAAATCACCAATGTGGACTTTATTGGTTTTTGTTTCTTTATTGCGGCAATGTCAAAATCTGCCCAATTTGGATTACATACATGATTACCGGATGCTATGGAAGGACCGACTCCTGTATCCGCGTTAATTCATGCTGCTACAATGGTTACCGCTGGTATTTATTTACTAGTCCGTATGGCCGGTTTTTTAGTACTTTCACCCGGTCTTTTAACTTTTATTTCTGTAATTGGTGCGTTAACGGCTCTTTTTGGTGCAACTACTGCGTTAGCACAATCTGATATCAAAAAGGTTATTGCCTTCTCTACATGTAGTCAGCTAGGTTACATGGTTATGGCCTGTGGTTCTGCGCACTTCTCATTAGCATTCTTTCACTTACTTACTCATGCGTTTTTTAAAGCATTACTGTTTCTTTGCGCTGGTGTAATTATTCATACCATGGGTGGTGAGCAAGATTTACGTCGTATGGGTGGATTACGTCGACAACTGCCTATTGTTTATGTTGCTATGTCGATTGCATCGGCTGCATTGGCAGGTATACCTTATCTTTCGGGTTATTACTCTAAAGATTTAATAATCGGTGTTCTTTGATTCCAAAATACTTGACTTGGCTTTTTTTGTGGTACTATTGCCATTGTATCTGCTTTTTGTACATCAATCTACAGTGCAAGCTTGTCACACCATGCTTTTATGGGCGTACCAAAATGAAGTGCAAACCGAGCAGGTATTATGTATTCAATCGCTGTTCCATGTTTTTCATCACATGCACCTTTAGTTTCTTTATCCTTTTTTAGTGTATTTGCGGGTTACTTCTTAAAAGATGCATTAGTTGCACCAGATCTTGGTATTTTCCCGGGAGTTTTCGCTGAGTTTGTGACCATACCTAATCTTATTTTAAGAGCGGAGTTTGCGCCTGTTTGATTTAAATTTTTAACTCTTTTTGCTGGTTTTAGTGGTTTTATTTATTATGCGATTGTTCGGGTGGGTCAATCAGCTTTTGCTTACCATCCGGGTGTTTCATTAATAAAAACTTATAAATTTTTATTCTACAGGTGATGCGTGGATTTAATCTACAGTTTTTACTTCGTAGGCTGTTATATGAGGCTATCTCATTTATGACAGTATTTAACCATCCAACAGCAAGTGTTAGATGAATGATGTCTTGATATTTTTACAAAATGTACTCGTCAAGGGGCTACTCTTGTTATTCAATCTCACGGTATTAATCCAAAAACTTACTTTAAGTGTTTTGTGTTAGGGTTAGTTGTTTATTCGTTTGCGTGATTAGTACTTATTGAGCCTATTGATGCGCTATACCAAATGCATTTAATGGAACTTCAACTAAAAACTCGTTAATTTTTAGTATTCTTTATTTTTTATGCTTTTAAGTCTTTATAGGCGTTATTTCTTAGCTCCTGTTGAAAGTCTTCTTTGAGAGATGTTAGATAAATCTTACGCTCGTGTAATCGTAAGCCTTGCATACTCTAGAGTGGTTGCTAAGCGATCTGGGTTACTTGGTACCGAATCGCTAGCTGTAGTTAGGAATGGTGGTTATTATACTAAAGATTTCACCTACCTTCGCACTTTAGAGGCTTTACAGTGATTAGCTGCAGCAGATCACGTAAAACTATACGAGGATCGTGGTTTAGTAGATAAATACCCAGCGGCTAGTTACGTTAAGTTAGTCGCACAGTCATTATTATTAAATCAAGCGAATACTAGTAGCTACGGTCATTCTTTTCATCTTGTAAATCCAAGTGTTTTACCTGTAACGTTTAGTTTAGCTATTCTTATGGGATTTCAAGTGTTATTATCTACTATTCGCCTTGATACTCATAACGAATTTGCATATCTTCATGGTTTCTATTTCGTTTTAGTGGGCTGTATTCTTCTTTCGTGAATTTTAGAGGCGGCTCGTGAAGAAAACAGGGGTGCTCACACACTAGAAGTACAACAATCTTTTAGGATTGCAATCGTATTATTTATTGTTTCGGAACTTATGCTGTTTGTTTCGTTTTTTTGAGCATTTTTCCATTCTTGTTTAAATACAAGTGCATTAACCAACGGTTGTTTTGTTCCTCAAGGTGTAGTTCCATTCTTCTGATTCCGTATTCCTATGTTAAATACTCTTATTTTATTAAGTTCGGGTGTTTCTTTAACCTTAGCTCATGGTCTGCTGAGCGGTGCTGATCGTTCATACAGGGCACAAGTTTGATTACAAGTCATTATCGGTTCTGTGTACTTTGTAAAAAATACTGCTCAAAATGTTATTGCTTATGCTGAAAAATCAGCACTAACTCACCGCGTTTCAAACTTAGCGGTTGAGGCTTGAAACAGGAGGTCGCCAAGCTGACGTAAATACGCAAAACTGGCATTTAACTCAAACGGGCCGGTTGTAAGGTCTTCAGTTGGTATTCGTTCATCACAAGATCAACGAATCATTAACGCAACTGGTTTTGCATTAACTCGTATGTACAGGGAGGAGGTTATTAACCATACCCCATCTCACATGTATCCGGCAATTTGAGTAATGGATACCGTTCTTCGTGGGTTTGTTTTCTTATTCTTCCAAGCATTTGAGTATATTACATCATTATTTACTGTTGCAGATAGTGTGTACGGTGGTATCTTCTTCTCATTAACTGGATTACACGGATTTCACGTTTTTGTTGGTGTTATGTTTTTACTTTCTTTCGTTGTGTTCAACTTAAGCGGCCGAATCGACAGCTCTTTACAAGTAGCTGGCTCCCCTGGTCCTTGAGGTAACCGCAGATCTTACGGTTACGCTGACACATATGCTCACTCATCTTACCGTTTTAACTGATGAGGTCACCGAATTGCATTCGACGGTGCGGCTTGATACTGACACTTTGTTGACGTTGTGTGACTTTTTGTTTTCATTGTTGTTTACTGATACGGTTTCCCAGTAAATTACTTTGTTTACGCTGCGTAGTTTTTTCTAAAAGTTTTATAGTTTGTCTGCTGGAGTAGCTTAATTGGTAGAGTCCCGACCTGTCACGTCGGTGGTTGCGGGTTCAAATCCCGTCTCTTGCGCCAGATTTGTTTTTTATAGTAGGGTAAGGTAGTGGTTACCTAGTGGGTTCATATCCCATGTACGTTGGTTCGATTCCAACCCCTGCTACTACTTGTCATTACCGTTTGGTATTATATAGCCCCCTTCGTCTAGAGGCCTAGGACGACGCTCTTTCACGGCGTATACGTGAGTTCGAATCTCACAGGGGGTAATTTTTACAGCTTTGTTTGCTTAAACTGACTGGGGTTAATCCTTTTGTTAGAGTTTAGTTTACCCAGTTTCACTTGCGGATTTTTTGTGACCCTTGACTCACCCAGGTCGTTTATCTTAAATCCTATTTGAATAGGTTGGCAATTGCGATTTGCTAAAACTTCTTGCTGTGAGGTTTACATCGTTTTTTAGTTTTATTTTTTTAATATTTAATTATGATTAAAGTTGGACAATTAATTGGTGCAGGTTTAGCTACTATTTCTTTAGCAGGTTCAGGTATCGGTATTGGTGTTGTTTTTGGTGCTTTAGTTTTAGGTACTGCTCGTAACCCACAAGTTCGTAAATTATTATTTGGTTATACTATTTTAGGTTTCGCTTTAACTGAAGCTATCGCTCTTTTCGGTTTAATGATGGCTATGATTATTTTATTCAGCAACTAGTATTAGTTGTTTTAGCGTAAATTTGGGAACACGTGCGTGTCTCCCTATTTTAGATTTTTATCGTTGGTGTGGTCGCATGCATACGCGATATGCCGAGATCTGATTAATTTTTTAAGGCTATGTGTCCGTTGTTTATAAACATACCCTCGTATGTTTGAGCGTCGCATAAGGAAATAAATGCTATGTGGTTATAAAAGATGTTGGAATTTAATGACAAAATACACTTGACAAATTTTAGATAATTGGGTGTTTTTTAACGTTGAGGTTGATTTACTAATGTCCCGTGTAGGGTTTTTGTTAGCACTTGTTTTTATCGTTGCGTTTGCAGCTTTCCTTAACTTAGTGCTATCATCGTCAAATATTTTAGAGGCGCTTTTTTGAGCCGAAGTACTTCTTGTAAGTTGTATTTTTGGGCTTGTTGTGGTTGCCGCTGCACTAAAACTACCTATTGGCTTCGTTTATGGCTTTTTTTTATTAAATGCCACCGCAGTAGAAGCCGCAATTGGTATGGTTTTAGTTTTAAAGGTTGTCCATGCAGGTCTATCGGTTCACTTTAGTCAACTAAACACTGTTTACTAACCGTCGAACGATTTTTGATAAAACCCACCCAACCCTTCCGTTATTCTGGTACTTGGTTGGTGGTGGTTGGGTAGTATCTCTTTGGTTGTTTATTTTTCCTTGTTACAGCGTTGGCTTTGTACAACCAACCACAAGGAAATTGGTTTGCTTTATATTGTGTTTGGGTTGGGCTGCGGCCTTATTGGGTCCGTGCTTTCTTGAATTATTCGTCTTGAATTAATGATCCCCGGTAGTTGATTTTTAAATGGTAACTATGGTTTTTATAATGCGGTTATTACGTCGCATGCTGTGATCATGATTTTCTATCTGGTGATGCCCACACTTATTGCCGGATACGGTAACTGGTTTTTACCGTTAATGGTGGGTGCTGCTGATATGGCATTTCCTCGCTTAAATAACTTATCTTTTTGACTACTGCCGGTTTCGTTTGTATTTCTGTTAGCATCGTTTTGTATTGGTACTGGTCCGGGTACGGGTTGAACGGTTTATCCGCCGCTTTCTTCTATTGCGGGTTTTCCTAACCTTTCGGTTGACTGTGCAATTCTTGCTTTACATATTTCCGGTATTTCATCAATTATGGGTTCAATTAATTTCATTGTAACCTTTTTAAACATGCGTGCACCGGGGCTTACCTATTCACGTTTAAACTTATTCGTTTGAGGTGTTACAATTTCTTCAGTTCTTCTATTACTTTCGCTGCCTGTTCTTGCTGGTGGTTTAACTATGCTGTTAATGGATCGTTGCTGCGGTACGTCGTTCTTTGCCCCAGAGGGTGGTGGTGATCCTATTCTTTACCAACACCTGTTCTGATTCTTTGGTCATCCGGAAGTATACGTACTAATTTTACCAGCTTTTGGTATTGTTAGTAATATTACTTCTATTTTTTCGATGAGGCCGGTTTTCGGTATTACCGGTATGTCAGGTGCAATGGTGTCAATCGGTTTTTTAGGGTTCATTGTTTGAGCACACCATATGTACACTGTTGGTCTTGATGTCGATTCAAGGTCATTTTTCTCGGCTGCAACTATGGTTATTGCGGTTCCAACCGGTATTAAAATCTTTAGTTGATTATTTACTTTATGATTTGGTCCGTCTTATGTTCCGGTTGAAAACATTACACCAATCTTTTACGCATACGGTTTCATCCTTCTGTTTACCCTTGGTGGTCTTTCGGGTGTTTTACTGGCAAATGCGGCAATTGATATTTCAGTTCACGATACATATTACGTTGTAGCACACTTCCACTATACCCTATCTATGGGTGCTGTGTTTGGTATTTTTGCTGGCTTATATTTTTGATCTGAAAAGCTATGGGGTATTCGTTTTTCAGATGAATTAGGTCAAATTCAATTTATTACGTTTTTTGCGGGCGTTAACCTGACCTTCTTTCCGATGCACTTTTTAGGGTTAGCCGGAATGCCTCGTCGTATCCCGGATTACCCGGTTGCTTTTGCTGGTTGAAACTTTTTATCGTCTATTGGTTCAATTGTAACTTTTTGTTCAATTGTTCTTTTCCTTTATATCGCACGCCAAGCGGCTCTTAGGTCTGAGGTGGGAGAGCGTAATGTTTGAAGCCCAGCTGGTCGTGTTGAGGTTTTCTTAGGCTGTGGTGAGGAAGAGAGAAAGGTTGACTACGTTGTAGTTAACGCTTCTTCTTTAGGTGCTGTTTCACCTGTTTGAGAAACCTTACCGGTTTCAAACAGGGTTCGTAATTCTGGAGCCAACCTAAATGCCGCTGTTCCGAATGTTTGCGATTTTGAAATCAAATCTCTTTCAGATGACATTGCGGGTTACGCAGTATCTTCAACTCAAGATTTTGGTTGTGAACATGCGGAGTGACTTGGTTACGGCGAGGTAATGAAAACCAATGTAGACACTTCAGCCAAAAAATTCAACAAGACGATTCGTACTGCACTAGGTCTTCGTACTGCATCAGGTAAAGACCGTAGAGTTTTGTAAACAACGTTTTTCGACGTCTGGGATTACCTAGATGGCTAGCGGGGGTGTATTTCCGTATAACTGTTTCATGGTTTAACGGATGTATTAACTCAAGCCGGTTTATGTTACGCTACTTCAACGGCCGAAGTTATTGAGAGGGGCGTAGTGCTCGTACGGCGTTTTTTTCGTATCGTTTGGGTAACTTAAGGGACCTTATACCGTTAGCGGCTATTTTGGACGATTTACTTTTACGTCGTACTTCTGCGTTGGCCGGACGTAAGTACATATACAGCCGCCCTGCGCAAGAAACCCCTATTAAACTGACGGGGTACGAGACTTTAGGGGCGACTGGGCCAAATTTCGACTCTTCCGGTTATATTTTTTATTGAGATCGACTTTCTGACCGACCTCGTGTTGTATCGGCGGGTAGCTTGCTGACTACCTATTTAAGCCGCAATGTGCCGGTTGTACTACTAAATACTCCACTAGGTGCTTGGGATTCGTACTATGAGGCTTGAGCCTCGATTTTTACTTATGAGCTTTTATTGCAATGTTTTGAGACTGAGACTTCATTCGTTCGCAGAAGGCATCGCATAAGTCCATTAATTTGAGCAAGGCATCCTAGAAAAAAACTTAAAGTTTCTATCGGTGGGTATGTTGGTGTTCGCATTGAGCACGTAGAGACGCTTACTGTATCAAAGCGTAAGTTACCAACTGAAGAAGACTCTCCTGAAAAGGGTCTTACGGCATTTGAGGTTTTACCTACATTTGAGTTACGCATACCTGAATTAAATTACACTAACGTTAAGCCGAGGTTGCTTGACGAGCATGGCATTCCGTGACGTGTTGATCCTGCATTAGGTCGATTAAGCACAGCCAACTCGTTTTGTATTTGAACTACTTGTTTTGCGAATACTCTTGGGGGTGTTGATCGCGTTACGGACCGGGCGGGCACTGACTTTTATCAAACCATCCTTGAGACCCTTTTTGCGTTTGATGCGTTAGAGTACCTAGACCGCCGATCGTTGGCCGTCGCGGTACGTCTATATCAAACCAATCAGTATATTTAAGGGGGCATTGGGGAGATCTAAAAAATCCGTTGCTCTGGTACATGTAACCCCACCTGTGGTGGGGTTGTCCCAGCATTTCGTAATCGAAACCGCTCCCCTATAGATAGATTTTGGGTGGTTGTATTTGTTTTTTTTTACCTTATAAAAAAACAATTACAATGTCAAAAATCTTCTGAGATGCTTTAGATGCTAATATGAGCAACCCGGGTTTTTGATTCGGGTGTATTTTTGCAGCAACTATTTGATTTGTTGGTCTTACCGTGGGTCCTAAAGAAGAAAGTCTTCGTCCATGACAATGAGCTTTCCAAACTCCGTCTTCGACTCAAATGGAGGGTTTATACGACCTGTATTTAGACGTAATGATGGTTTTAGTCGCTGTTGGTATTTTTGTATTTTATCTTTTTGAGCGGGGTGTTCGAACATGATGTTTTTCCGAAATCGCGTGACTGCGTGGTTGAGGGGCCGAAGTTAACCCCGACTGACGTACCGTTCAAAACCGCATCATTACTGGTGATGCTATTTATGCTCGTTTAGCGGTTTTTCGTCCTGCTGTGTTCTACTCACATATGGCTGTTGTTGAGTTCTTATGAACCATCCTTCCTTGTGTTTTGCTATTATTGATCGCTATTCCATCGTTTACTTTAGTTTTAGCTCTTGATGAAGATTTTAGGCCGTGATTTTGAGTAAAAGTTATCGGTAACCAATGATTTTGAACCTATGAATGTTCTACCCTTTCAACCAAAACCGCTGTTGTTGCATTTGAAAGCGTTATGGTAAATGACGCTGACCTAAAGGATAAATATTTACGACTATTAGCCGTTGATAATTCTTTAACTATTCCTTTTAACAAACCTACACGGTTTCTTGTAACCGCAAATGACGTAATTCACAGTTGAGCGGTTCCTTCTCTTGGTGTGAAAATTGATGCCTGCCCAGGTCGTATTAATTCAGTAACTGTAATCCCAAAACGTGCCGGTATTTTTTACGGTCAATGTAGTGAGATTTGCGGTGTAAATCACGCATTTATGCCTATCGTTGTTGAAGTTGTTTCTTAAGTTTTTGTTTGTATGTACTTACTTTGTTATGCGTTTTCTGCAAGCTTGGTAAGCACTTTCCGGCCGATGTGTTCTTGTTACTGTGACACGTCGGCGTGGGTGTGTTTTTAAACTAAAATTTTGCTATAAGTATCGAGATACCTGCCTTATTTTTCGGGTAATTTTGCATTTTTGTAGAAAATTGTTAATATTTTTTAAATTTGAATTTTTTAATAGGGAATTACTGTAAAATTTTGTATTTTTTATCTTATTTTTTTACCGTGTGATTTTAGTAATTTCAATAGGGAATTACTGTAAAATTTTTGAATGGTACTAATCCTGGTGTAATGTACCGCTTGTTTATTTAAACTACAGGCGTTTTGTGGGAATTACTCATCCTGGTGTAATGTACCGCTTGTTTATTTAAACTACAGGCGTTTTGTGGGGATTTGGGTAAACTGCCTTTTACGGAGTTTGGTGATTTTATTTATTTGATTACTTAGCTTGTTACCGCAGTTGTTGTAGAACGTGCTTTTATGTAAATAATATAACGTATTTGAATTTCAAAAATTTTAAGTGGTCTTTACCTAAACTTAAAAAATTGAAGCAATTTCAATATCAACGGTTGCCTTGAATACCGTAATTTGTAGCTCTAGTTGTTTGGTTAGTGGATGGTGTTCCGTAGAGTATAGTAGTCGGGAGGGTGCTAATAGATCTTTTGGGGGTTTTGTTTTTGTTGTGTGTTTAATTCAATATGGTAAGAATTAAACACGATACATATATGAATTTAAGGTATTCTACTTAAATTCATATATGTATATATGAAGATAGAGTAATATTGGTTATTGTATGCTAATAGTTTTTAGGAGGGGTGTCGTACTTATTTACGAAATTCAGTAGTTCTGCCTGCTCGGCTATTTAGCTTGTTACCGTATTTGGTGTAGAGTGTGCTTTTATGTAAATAATATAACTTATTTGAATTTCAAAAATTTTAAGTGGTCGTTACCTAAAATTAAAAAATTTAAGCAATTTCAACATCAATGGTTGCCTTGAATACCGTAATTCGTAACTCTAGTTGTTTGGTTAGTAGATGGTGTTCTGCAGGTTGTATTAGCTGAAAGAGTGCCGAGAGATTTTCAGGGTTTTTGTTTTGTTTATTTTTTGTGTGTTTAATTCAATATAGTAAGAATTAAACACGATACATATATGAATTTAAGTAGAATACTTTAAATTCATATATGTATATATGAAGATAGAGTAATATGGTTATATTATATTAGTGGTTTTTTATACGTGGGGGTGTGGGGGTTCTATTTCTGTTCGCATTTGTTTGATTGGGCCTGGTTACTGTGTTATCCAGTCTGTATGTCGTGGTGCGGCGGGGTTAGCGCCTTTAGGTGTAGGCTATGCTTTATATAGAAGTAAGGCATAGCCGAGGAGCCGTTTTTTTGTTTTTTACGTTGGGGTACTTTACTCCAAGTAGTTTGACTTTGTTGGGTTAGCGTAGGTCCCCACTCCAGGGATTTCCGCACCCACCTAAGGCTCGGTTTTTTGTTACAGCTGTCACTTTTTAGTAAACCCCGACCGCCCCCCAAGAAGATCACGTTACTTGTTATACTGGTTGGGTGGGTTTTGGGCGAGAGTGTATATGGTATGTTAACACAAATTTTTGCAGTTGGTTTAGATGGATTGATTACGGTTGTTTCTACATTAGTGCTACAGACACTTATTCCGGTAGCATTTTTAGTGCTTTGGGAACGTCGCGTATTGGCATCTGTGCAACGCCGTCAAGGACCGAACGCTATAGGTCTCTTCGGTTTGTTACAGCCGGTTGCTGATGGGGTAAAGCTAATGCTAAAAGAGGGTATCATGCCTCGCTTTGCGAGTCGTGCGTTGTATCTTGTTGCTCCCCTTCTTTCTCTTATTATTGCGTTTACTTGTTGACTTATTTTGCCGCTTAGCTTTTCTGCTTTTGTGTTTGACAGTGACATTTCGCTAATTATCTTTTTAGCGTTTTCATCTGTTAGCGTTTACGGTTTAGTTTTAGCGGGGTGGGCAAGTTATTCGCGATATGCTTTCATGGGTGCCCTAAGGGCAATCGCGCAATTAGTTTCATACGAAGTTGTTTTAACGCTTACCCTTTTTCCTGTTGTTCTTTATTCAGGTAGCTTTAGCTTTTTAGCGATTGTGCATGTACAATCCGAGTCGTGCTGATTCTTATTTCCGTGTTTACCTGCCGCAATGATGTTTTATATCATCGTATTGGCAGAAACGAATCGAACTCCGTTTGACTTACCGGAAGCTGAGGCTGAGCTGGTTTCGGGGTTTAATGTTGAATACTCATCTATTATGTTTGCGTTATTCTTTTTAGCGGAATATAGTAATATGATGTTAATGTCTGCTCTTTTTTCGATCCTATTTTTAGGTGGTTGGGCTGAGGGGACGTTATTGTTTGTTTTAAAGATTGTCGTAATGACGTACAGCTTAATTGCTGTTCGTGCCCTGGTTCCGAGGTACCGTTATGATCAGTTAATGTTTTTATGCTGACGTACTTTTCTGCCGTTATCTTTGGGTTTTTACGTTTTTGTTTTAGGTGTCTGCGTTGCCCTTGATGCAGCACCATACAACGCAGAATTACTTTTTAATGTTTGAGTGGGAGAAACTAGGGGTTGGGTATCAACTTACCTCTAATTTCACGATGCCTTCAACGTCGTATGAAACCAGTATCTCCTTAAATACGTTAGCAGCACTAACGCTTGGTCTTTCTCTGCCACAAGTAATCCAGCCTGCAATTTTTGTTGACAGGCGCGAATTGGTGGTTGATGTTAATGTTTCCGGCCTTCGTGCGGTATGTTTGTTTCTAAACAAAAGTAGCTTGTTTGCTTTTAAACTTCTTATTGATCTTGTTGTTTATGATCGACCAAACTACTATAATAGGTTTAGTATGAGTTATGTCTTATCTTCTATTCGTTTCGCAGCGCGTATGCGTGTTCGTACAGCCACTAATTCCGTTACTGCGGTACGGTCCATTATTGGTATTTACGCCAATGTTAAATGACTTGAACGCGAAGCGTTTGACTTTTTTAGCATTTTATTTATTGGTAACTGGGAGTTATGTCGAATTCTTTGTGATTACGGCTACCCCGGCTACCCTGGGCTTAAAGATTTCCTATTGTTCGGCTGAGCAACGACATTCCACTCGCACCCTGTTGGTGATATCATCAGCGAGGTTAAAGGTATGTTCGAAGCTTCGGGTTCGGCAACTGGGGGTTGACAAAACGATAACAGAAAACAAAATAAAATCGAAAAAATACTATGTTAGCTAAATTAATTGAACTTATCGCAACTTATAAAAAATTAAAAAATCAAGCAGTTTCCGTTGTTACTACATTAGTTTATCAGACACCAAAAGCATTAGCCCTTTTTGGGGGTTTATCGCTACGACTTTGATCCCTTTTGGCCAAAAAATATAGCGAGTCAATCGAGGATACTTTTGGACAAAAATTTCACTTTAGGGCGTCCTATATGCACTGCACGTTAGCAGCGTGAATGTACCCCCATACTGCAATTTTTGTCTACCGAACAGATTTCACTCTGTGAGAAAGCCCAGTCTTTTCATCGTTATTTATTGGCTCATCACTTATCAATTTATTCAGTTGCTTTGCGCTTTTTAGTCTGTTCGAGTGTATCAGTACAGGCTTTTTACGTTTACAGAGAGCTGACACTAAGGACCAACACCAGGGTTGATACGAGTCATTACTTTGACATCTTACCTTAGTCACAGTTTTCTTACTTCCAGATCTTCTTGGCGCGACTAGTTTATTCAACGTGGATACCGGTCTGAATACGATTTTAGTTGCAATGGTGCCGTTTACTATGTTACTTGCAAATCATAACATGATAAACGCTGAACCATTTAGAAATTTTGGTCAATTTGCAAAAGAGTTCTACAATGAGCGCCATATTCCTACAGAAACAGCTGAGCTGGTCTACTACAGGGCTGTTATTTTATTTGTTATGTTCCAACAACATGCCCTGGCAGTCGGAAATCAGATTAACGAGTTCCATGAAACCGGCCTGCTGTTATTTGACGAAATTTACTACATCGGACTGCTAGTATTTTTATGAACCTACCGTCTGTTGTTTGTTGATTTCAGTTCAGTTGCACTGATTAATGCTATTGCATTTGTAAATCTTTTCTGAACTCACGCCGTAGATGTAAGGCATGAGGTTGTTCGCTGAGGTCGTGAGATGAACGGCCGTCAAACGGTTTACCACTGGGTAGATAGCACAGTTGCGTTTTTTGAAAAAAATACACATGACACGCTTCACGCTCTGCGTGAAGGTTTAATGTACGATTTTGGTCATCAAACAATCTATGCTTTAATGGTGTTTGCGGCCCTAAACGTTACGTTTTTTGTAACTGGGGTGTCATTATATATTTTACAAACTTTTAAAAAAGATATTACAGAGTTAGACAGCTTTAGCGGGCGAGTTGGTGCTAGGGATATTGGTGCTACGTTTTATGCTTTATCTTCCGTTGTTGTTCTACTGTCTATTGTTTATGCATCGTACACAAGAACGGGATCACAGATCGATATCGCTTACCTTGTATACAATGTAAAACCCCGTACGCATTATTTACCTGATTCGGTTTTAGAGATTAAATCCTGAATCGGTAGTGAAATTTCAAGGTATGTCGAACATATTCGTGGTGGTAACCTTGTGGATTTTGCCTTAAATAATCACGGTGCTCTTGAGAATGTGACGCTTTTACGTTTTTACTTTGACATGCTTCAACTTAAAGAGGAAATCGCATCACAGGCTCCGGTTATTTACAAATATACACTTCTAGCTCGTGTTTCGCATACATATGACGTTGATTCTTATGTAACATTCCTTGATGGTATTTCAGTATGGTTAATTTGATTAACGGCCATTGTTGGTTACGTAACGCAATTAGCTTTAGATAGTGAGGAGGATAACAGTTGTGTTTCACAGTCGTTTTTCCTAGGTTGTGTTGTTATTCTTTCAGGTTTTTGTTTTGTTACGAATGATTTATTTGCATTCTTTTTGGCATTTGAGGCTGTTTTAGTCCCACTGTTTTTTATGGTTGGTTTACATGGCTCACGGGCTGAACGAATTAGGGCTGCATTCTTTTTATTCGTATTTACTCTTGTTGGTTCAACATTCCTGTGATTGGCGGTTCTGTACGCTTCAGAGGTTTTATGTGTTACTCGTTTTGATCTTCTATCGGATGCTTTATCTAACCAGTCAGCTGGTACGAGGCAAGTTATGTGATGATTGCTGTTTTTAGGGTTTGCATTCAAAGTTCCACTTGTTCCGTTCCACTTATGGTTAACTGTTGCACACGTTGAGGCGCCTACGGCAGGTTCAATGCTGTTAGCGGGTTTAATCCTAAAACTTGGTGGGTATGGTATGCTGCGTTTTGTATTCCTATTACTTCCTGCCGAGTCGGCGCAGTTTAGTTTTGTTGTTATCAGTATTTGCTGTTTTGGTTACACCTTAGCTACACTTTCAGCGGTTCGTCAATTAGACATTAAACGATTTATTGCCTATACGTCAATTGCGCATATGAATTTTGGTTTAGCGGTTTTATTCACAACTCAAAAAGCCGGGTTTGCCGCATTCTGTCATACCATGATCAGCCACGGTATTATCGCATCCGCGCTATTCTTTCTTATTGGATACTTCTACCGACAAACTGGTTTAAGAGATACACTGCATGTTCGAGGTTTAGCTTCAGTCGTGCCTTATTTTGCCATTGCGTGATTCATCTTTTCTATGGCTAATGTGGGTATGCCTCTGTTATCAGGTTTCCCTGGTGAGTTTTATGGTTTATTAGCACTATCTATGACAAATCGTTTAATTATGTTTTGATTCATGTTAGGCTTTTATTTTACTGCTGTCTATACCTTCCTAAACGTATCCCGTGTTTTATATGGATCATACGTCGAGGCTTTTGTTGGTCATGTCCTAGATTTAACCAAAAATGGCCACCACATTACTATCTTTCTAGCTATACTGTCGCATAGCTTCGGTATTGCGCCTAACGTTTTATTCAATACCCTTGATTTAGTTTTTTATAGTAAAGAGCAGGTTATTGAGCTATGAATGACTAGACGAGATCGCTCCACCCCATCACCACGTACGATTAGTAATATGCTTAACGTACTTCCTCTTGACTTACATAGCGGTTGATCGGACGCCAGTGCTGGGTCATTTGGTTGACTGGTTGACAGAAATCCTGATAACAATCCGTTTGCGGGTCAAACGCCAGAGCAGATTTGAGCAGACGAGACTCGTCTGTGAGCTCATATTCAACAGTCACGCCCACCATTCCCGGTTCAAGGCGGTACTCCTTATTTTGTTGAAACCGAAAATGCGGTTTTAGATAAATTCAGGCATGAGCTTCTAGGTATCCTTAACAATATCAGACCACTAGGTATGGTTTATCACAACTTTAATGGATTAAATGCGCATTTACAGGCGCGTTTTGCCGATATGGCGTTTGGGTTAAATCCGCTTGCTGGTGAGTTAGACACGATTGGTGCGTATAATATTGTATCACCACTGCATATCGAATATATGCAGGTGTGGGAGGACGGTAAAATCGCCTTTTTTGCCGACCTTGTGTATAACCCGTACTCTGGCTTATGGTTCGATACAGGACGTGGCGTTTATTTTAGGGCCATTAAAGGTCTAGCGACGGTACCGAATCTAACTGAATCCCTTAAAGAGCTTCCACAATCAGTTATTGTTCACGGCGGTTCAGTGGTTCCGGTAGGGGTCGGCGCTGCTGATAGTGAAGCCGTAAACCGTCTAATTGCTGCTGGAGTTGAAAGTTTCCACAACTATTTAGACATAGAAGCAACAGCAGTTACAGAAACTGCGGAGGCCAAATCGAAATACGTTTCGGATGCATTAGCAGCTCGCCAAGCTTCGATTAAACGTGCTCTTGCTACGATCGGTAAGGTAAAAGATGACTCATCTGTTGTTCATATTCATGATCATATAGTTCAAGGTACAGATAAACTTGAAGTTTCTAAACGTTACTTTTCGTTTGATGGTACTGATGCAATTGCAGATCATGTTGAATTACTAAATAAACAACTAACTTGTAATAAGTATAAAGTTTCGATTGTTTTTGGTCGAAACATTGACTCAATCTATAGTGAGACATTTCCGATCAACGAGTTAGTTACCACTTTCTTTAAAAAATGTGCCGAGATGTCTGGTTCAGTTGTACTGCCATGTGACACTTGTCCGGGGGGTTATAGGGTAGTAAATCCGGAAAATGCGCGTATTGCTGTCGAATTAACATCTCAACGCGTGGAGGCACCTGAACCAAGTAAATGACAACTGGAGTTAAAACGAAAACGCGAAGAGTACGATAATACAATTATCCGCCTTCCGTCTCTCGATGATGCAATAAAACTTTGTGAAGTAACGCCGTTGGAGGCTGCATTAAGGCTGTATCCGGGTTCAGCAGCCTCAAAAGACAATCCAACTAACGTTGAGGTTCCTTGCGAGGAGTGTCCATCTGGGTTTAGGGTAATTAATGTTTCTGAGGCGTTTGCTGAGCTTATTAAGGGTGGTATCCACGAGTCAGTTGTCAGCTTAACGGTTCCGGACGTAGAAAGTCCAAAGGGTCGCCGTTCGATTAAAATGCAAGAGGCTGTAGATATGATTATTCGTGATGGTATTACGGGCGGTATGGGTCATGATAAATGAGAACTTCTTGGGTCACTAGCTGCAACACCTGCTCCTAAGGTGGGTGTCGAGACGGCAGTAGAGGCTGCTCCAGTAGTCGATAAAGTCGAATCGTTAGAGTCTGTAGCTAGTGCGACGACCGATACGCCATCGGCGCTTAACTCCGTACCTGACTCGACTAATGATAAGTCAGTTTTCCCTGCAAGATTTCTTTTCGTCATGGCTTGTTTTAAATACATACGGTTAAGGGGTCTTTACTTAATGTTTATTAAGCGTAAGTTATAGGGTTGTAGTAGTTTATTGGTATGGGTCTACAAGATCGGCTTAGTTGGTTTAACGTAACTGAGGACTAAACTGGGTTTGTATTTTGTGGTTTATTTGGTTTCAAAAAAACATCTAATAATATTCGAACAGTTTTCGATAGACAATAGGTGTTTTTCTTCTTTCTTGATTTTCGGGGGTGTAGACTCCGGTTATCGGGATTGTTTTTTGTAGAAGTTTATTGTTGCTAATATATATATTATATTACTTTTTTGGTCTTATACGACTGTTATGCTCAATGTTGATTTGCTGTATAGTTAACTTTTGTGAAACAATGGCATATACTTATGATATCGGATGACCCCATTTTAATTTGTTAAGCAATAGATTTATAGCAATTGCGGAGCCCTTTTTGTCGTAATATCTATATAAATCGCGTATTTTCTTGAGTTGGGTACACATTTGTAGATGTTATCGTACTTTCAACACTTCCTTGGCAGGCGTGGGGTACTACCGTATACGGTTCTTTTAAATCACGTATACTGTTACCCCGCCCCTGTTTCGCTGAACGTTAATTATACCTTCGGATCACTGTCTGGTCTGTCACTAGTTATTCAAATTGTTTCGGGTCTTCTGCTGACTATGCACTACGTACCGAATACTGAATTAGCGTTTGCTAGTGTAGAGCATATCATGCGAGACGTTAACGGTGGTACCCTTTTACGTTACGTGCACGCAAATGGTGCATCTTTTTTCTTTTTTAATATTTACTGACATATTGCTCGTTCACTTTACTTTAAAAATTATGTAAAAAATGCTGTTGCGTGATATGTTGGTATTGTAATCTTTTTTGCTGTAATGGCTACCGCATTTATTGGTTACGTATTACCGTGAGGTCAAATGAGTTTCTGAGGTGCAACCGTTATTACTAATCTATTTTCCGTAATTCCGTTTGTAGGTGACTCGGTTGTGACTTGATTATGAGGTGGTTTTGGGGTTGGTGGTCCAACCCTTAATAGGTTTTATACCCTTCACTTTTTAATCCCATTTGTTGTTTTAGCTTTAGTCGTAGTACACATCGTATTCCTGCACAATGAGGGCTCATCAACTCCAAATTTTTCAAACCATAGTACCGAAGTTGTATCGTTTGGTCAATATTTTGTCCACAAAGATCTATTAATTAACGGTATCGCCGTTATTTGATTTTTAATGTTCATTTTATTTGAGCCTAATGAGTTAAACCACCCTGATAACTACATCCCGGCTAACCCAATGCAAACCCCGCCTCATATTGTTCCAGAATGATACTTTTTACCGTTTTATGCAATTCTACGTACTATTCCAAACAAAGGTTTAGGTGTTGTTGCTATGGGTCTTTCTATTGTTTTTTTAGCAGTTCTTCCGTCAATTGCGGCTAACGACCGTGAAGTCGCAACGGTTACAGCATACCATAAAGGTTTATTTTGACTTTTTATGTTTACTACTTTAATGCTTGGTTTTTTAGGTGGTCAAGCTATTACCTACCCATACTCCGAGGTTAGCGTAGTACTTTCTATCGCTTACTTTTCTTACACCCCATTACTAGCTTTTTGGGCAATTTATAGTAATAGTACCTTTAATACTTTACGTTTAAGGTAATTCGTACACCTTTGGGTGTTTTTGTTATAGCTTTGCTTAATTTTAAGTTTATCGCTACAATAAGTTATGTTCTCTTTCTCTGGTTTTTTTAGTGCTTTAGAACAATTTGATGTAATTTCTCTTTTTGGACCTTCAGTAGGAGGTATGAATAATGTTGCTTTTGCTGTTACTTTAGTTGCATTTATTGCAATTGTGTTATTAACCGACGCTCGTTCTTCTGTTAACGGTCGTATGTCTTTTGTTATGTACTTAGTCTTTAGTTTTATCCGCCAACTTTTAGAGGAAAATCTGCAGTTAAAAAAAAATATTTTTTTTTACTACACAATTGCCCTTTTTGGTTTTATCGTTACCGCGAACATTTTAGGCTTAATCCCTTACTCGTTAACTGTAACTAGCTACCTAGCTGTTACTTTATTTTTAAGCGGTATGTCTTTTTTTGGTAACATGATCATTGGATTCCGTTTACACTCATTTCGCTTTTTTTTATTTTTCGTTCCAGCAGGTGCACCTGAAGCGTTACTGGGTATGCTTGTTGTTATTGAAGTTATTTCGTATTTTTCACGTTTATTTAGTCTTGCAATTCGATTATTCGCCAACATGATGGCTGGTCACGCGCTTTTAAAAATTTTATCTGGTTTTGTTTACTTATTTCTTGAATCGGGTATTGGTTATTTTATTTTACCTTTAATTTTAAACTGCGTCGTTCTAGCTGTAACTGCGCTAGAAGTGATGATTGCTTTCTTACAAGCATACGTCTTTGTAGTTCTGTCTACAATCTATACTAATGAAGCTATCAATTTACACTAGAGTAGGTTTTTTAAAAAAATCCCTTAAGGTGGGTTTCGAAAAAGATGTCCATTTTAGGGGTGCGTTTGGTATTTACTCACTTTTAGCGGTACTGTCAGCCAAAAATTGTATCTATCCAAACAATATGCAAATAAGTTGAAATAAAAAAGTTATTGCGGCGCAACCAACTAGTCCACTTAGGGCCATGATCGCACTTAGATCCGTTTCAAACAACTACCCAATTAGCAAGTTAAGCAAGCTGGCACTGCGCAGGGCAGTCTTTAACTCTGCCCCCGTCATGGGTCAACTAAAATATAATGCTGTTGGTGTCTCGTACCGTTTAGTTTACGGCGTAGCAAGGCGATTATTTACCCTAGCAAACCGAATGCTTCATGGGTTAGTAAAGGCGTACCCGCTAGGTTGCACCCGTACAAACAGATATAGGCATACTACTGTAGCAGCCCGTTGACGAAGATTCTCTAAAGGTCGACTTGCGGAACGCCGTCTTCTGCGTTTTTTTAAGTACCGCTGACGCGGTCGTTTTAGGTTCTTTAAGTCGGCTGTAAAAATTAACTACAATAAACCGTGAGTAGCTAAGGTTTATCCACACCTTAACCGCACCAACCGTTTCTTGGAGCATTCTGTGCCACTATTCCATCCACCGTATACTCGTACGTTTTTTTTAAACTATGGTTTTAAAAAAAATATGCGCGGATACGCATATTACGTTCAACACTACCTTACTCGACGTTTTGTAGTTCGCCGTTTTAAAAGAACTTGATATAAGACATCGAGGTATAAACGATTAAAATCCCAAAGAAACAACTGAGTATACCGTGTTTCGGGGTATAGGCGTATTCCTCGCGGTTACTTAGCATTTTATGCGGGGACATGCTTTGATGGTTCAACGGCTTATACTACTGGTATGGGTGGTAACGCACATAAACCCTGATACCCACTACGTAAAAAAAATGTATCCTACAGAAGTGCGACCTCACGTACTCGTCTTTTACGTACAACAAACCGCTCCCTTAGAAAATCATTACGGGCAACCGTTCGTCTTCGAAAACGCCTGTATGGGGTTTTTGGTGATAAGACTTTACTTTCTAAGGTTGTTAAGGCTTGAGGGTTAGAATCACAAAGTTGAGATTTTTTTAATGCCAAATATTCACGTATTAATAAGCAAGTGAGCTGATTTAAACGGTTAGGTTCGCGTACGATTCTGCGTTCCACGACTTTAATGGGCCGTTGAGGTTTACGTTTAACGGATTCACTTGGTCGTGGTATGTTACGCTCGTTTTGGGATTCAAAAGTCTACGAAGTAAGGATTTTTGACGTATGTAGGCGAGAAGGGGAGAGGGGCTTAAGGATGTTAAAATCTGGTGAAGTTCATAACGTTTTTGCTGCTTTACAAAAAGCTCAGTGACGTTGTGGGCCGTTAACACTCCCAAAATTTACAACCGGTTCCGTTGATCGCTTCCTTGCACGTTCTTGTTTACGAACCCGTAAGTTTTATAACAACGTTCGTTTATTTGGTCAAACTTTTGCCGACTCTCCTGAAAAGACAGTAAGAAGGGCTCGACAACTTTGACATGTAAGTCTTAAACCCCGAATGGGTTTTGAGACTCAAACGTACTTACTGGGTGTTCGACAACGCAATAAACGCCCCGTTTCTCTTCGTACCTTCGCCTCTATTGGTGAAGGGTTACGACCGTCTGTTATGCGAGCTCCGAGACGTCGAGTTTTAAGGGTCCGCCGCTTCCGTACCCATCCAAAAAAATTCCGTAAACTTCGCCTGATTAGGCTGCACTGACATAATAGGACTAAGCCGTTGCTGCTAAGCCGCAAGCGTCCCTTATGTACTCGCTCACCAAAAAATCGAGGTGCGAGGGTAGCAAAAAGTACAATGATTCACAATACGATTATGAATCGTGTTCGGGTTTTAAGGACGATCCGTAAGCACGCTCAACAGCTTAAAGGTTATCGGGGTACACGTAAAAGCTTTGCTGGGTTTAGGCGTATTGCCGCACCTGGATTGCTGCTAAGGGCCGTAACCCCTACTAGGGGTGTACGTCGAACAGTTACTAAAACTTCCCGGGTAGGGTTCCTAGGTCGCAGGGATTTACTACGTATGAGTTCGGCGCAGCTAGCAAGCTTTATTCAAAATAGGCGTCTCCCTTTAAAAAAATTAGCACAAGTTGCCCCCCTAGGGGAGATTTTTTCGGGCTTTACCTGAAAACGTTTTAAGCTTGATAGGGTACGACTAACTAAGGCACGTTACAGGCAAATCGTTAAACGGAAAAAGTATAGCGCGTTTGGTCCTGGCGAAGCTTATTACCGCCAAGCGGGTACACCTGCTAAGGGGGACACGCAAAACAAATCTTCATCAGCTAGTAAAAAACCCTATGCTGATAAAAACAAACAACC
>JAEAMF010000515.1_pt1 | contig 46613 bp, 46 predicted proteins | sample 8958721 | NCBI WGS metagenome assembly JAEAMF01 (sample SAMN16933255, study PRJNA681124) | bioreactor sludge metagenome | isolation source: anaerobic bioreactor treating anionic surfactant - SDBS | place: India: Bengaluru | collected 2019-02-28
GAGCTGGATGCTCTGGCAGCGACGCTCAATCCAAATCGGAGTCAGGTCTGACATTCGGACACGGCCTCAAGCGATATAAAGCAGAGCTCGTGTCTAAATGTCAGACCTGACCCCCAAAAGAAAAGCCCGCATCAGCGGGCTTCCAAGTGCAGCGTTCTTTTACGGACCAGCGGCGGTGCAGCACCGCGCAAAATCTTCTGTTTCTTCTTAACTGTGGGCAGCAGAGCTTGCCTGCTGCCATCATGTTCTTAAGAAAGATGCTATTTAATCACCCGCTCCTGTTCTTGCGCAAACGAAACAGCATCCGACGATGATGAAAAACAACACCTCGGGCGCCGTCCGGAACCGCCCCGGCCCGCCTGCTGCGGCCAAAACAGGCAAGGCCTCCCGTAAAAGCTTTATAATTCAGGGTTTTGAAGATTTTTGCGGAGTATCAGATGCCGATCTACGCCTACCGCTGCGACGAATGCGGTTTTACCAAAGATGTACTGCAAAAAATTTCTGACCCAGTGCTGACGGTCTGCCCGTCGTGCAGCAAGGAAGCCTTCAAAAAACAGGTGACCGCTGCCGGCTTCCAGCTCAAGGGCACGGGTTGGTATGTGACCGACTTCCGCGGCGGCACCCCGCCGGCCACCGGTACTGCCGCGGGAGCTGCCGCTCCCGCCGCTGCAGCCCCAGCGGCCACCCCGGCGCCGGCGCCCGCTGCCGGCGGCGGCGACAAGAGCAGTACCTGAGCAGTCAGCAAATAAGAACAAGAGAATTCGATGCGCAAATATTTCCTGACCGGCCTGCTGGTGCTGGTGCCCCTCGTGATCACGGCCTGGGTCCTGAGTGCCATCATCAGCACCCTGGACCAGTCGCTGCTGTTCGTGCCGGAAGCCTGGCAGCCGCGCAGACTGTTCGGCATGGACATGCCCGGCTTCGGCGCAGTCCTGACGCTCGCCATCGTCTTTCTCACCGGCCTGCTGACCAATAACCTGGTCGGCCGCTACATCGTACGCGTGGGCGACCGCATCATGAAGCGGATTCCGGTGGTCAGCTCGCTGTACGGCAGCGTCAAGCAGGTGTCGGACACGCTGTTCTCGTCCTCGGGCAACGCGTTCCGCACGCCGGTGCTGATCCCGTACCCGCACGCGGATTCCTATACCATCGCATTCCTGACCGGCGTGCCGGGCGGCGACGTGAAGAACCACCTGGTGGGCGACTACGTGAGCGTGTACGTGCCAACCACCCCGAACCCGACCTCGGGCTTCTTCCTGATGATGGAACGCAGCAAGGTCGTGGAGCTGAACATGTCCGTGGACGCGGCCCTGAAGCACATCGTCTCGATGGGCGTCGTCGCTCCGGAATAAAGAACAAAGAACGCAGCAAGCAAAGAACAGAGGGCCGCCGCATGCGGGGGCGCCTTTCACGAATCAACCAACCTGGAACGAAAACCATGACCTCCATGCGTACTCACTACTGCGGCCTCGTCACCGAGGAACTGCTGGGCCAAACCGTCAGCCTGTGCGGCTGGGTGCACCGTCGCCGCGACCACGGCGGCGTGATCTTCATCGACCTGCGCGACCGCGAAGGCCTGGTGCAGGTGGTCTGCCACCCGGATAACGCCGAGGTGTTCAAGGCTGCGGAACACGTGCGCAACGAGTACTGCCTGCGCATCACCGGCACCGTCGTGAACCGCCTGGAAGGCACCGCCAACGCCAACCTGAAGTCGGGCAAGATCGAGATCAACACCACCAAGCTGGAAGTGCTGAACGCCTCGGTGCCGGTGCCGTTCCAGCTGGACGACGACAACCTGTCGGAAACCACCCGCCTGACCCACCGCGTGCTCGACCTGCGCCGCCAGCAGATGCAGCACAACCTGCGCCTGCGCTACAAGGTGTCGATGGAAGTGCGCAAGTACCTGGACAACCTGGGCTTCATCGACATCGAGACCCCGATGCTGACCAAGTCGACCCCGGAAGGCGCCCGCGACTACCTGGTGCCGTCGCGCGTCAACCCGGGCAACTTCTTCGCGCTGCCGCAATCGCCGCAGCTGTTCAAGCAGCTGCTGATGGTCGCCAACTTCGACCGCTACTACCAAATCACCAAATGCTTCCGCGACGAAGACCTGCGCGCCGACCGCCAGCCGGAATTCACCCAGATCGACTGCGAAACCTCGTTCCTGACCGAACAGGAAATCCGTGACCTGTTCGAAGACATGATGCGCGTCGTCTTCAAGAACGCGGCCGGCATCGACCTGCCGAACCCGTTCCCGGTGATGGACTTTGCCACCGCCATGGGCTCCTACGGTTCGGACAAGCCGGACATGCGCGTGAAGCTGCAGTTCACCGAACTGACCGAGCTGATGAAGTCGGTCGAGTTCAAGGTGTTCAACAGCGCCGCCAACATGGCCGGCGGCCGCGTGGTCGGCCTGCGCGTGCCGCAGGGCGCTTCGATGCCGCGTTCGGAAATCGACGCGTACACCCAGTTCGTCGCCATCTACGGCGCCAAGGGCCTGGCCTATATCAAGGTCAACGAGAAGGCCAAGGGCCGTGACGGCCTGCAGTCGCCGATCGTCAAGAACATCTCGGACGAGGTGCTGGCCCAGATCCTGGAGCTGACCGGCGCCGAGGACGGCGACCTGATCTTCTTCGGTGCAGATAAAGCCAAGGTCGTCAACGACGCCATCGGCGCGCTGCGCGTGAAGATCGGCCACTCGGAATTCGGCAAGAAGGCCGGCCTGTTCGACGACGTCTGGGCCCCGCTGTGGGTCATCGACTTCCCGATGTTCGAGTACGACGAAGACGGCGACCGCTGGAACGCCACCCACCACCCGTTCACCGCACCGAAGGACGGCCACGAAGACATGTTGGAAACCAACCCGGGCGCCTGCGTCGCCAAGGCCTACGACATGGTCCTGAACGGCTGGGAACTGGGCGGCGGCTCGATCCGTATCCACCGCGAAGAAGTGCAGAGCAAGGTGTTCCGCGCCCTGAAGATCGACGCCGAAGAAGCCCAGCTGAAGTTCGGCTTCCTGCTCGACGCCCTGCAGTACGGCGCGCCGCCGCACGGTGGCCTGGCCTTCGGCCTGGACCGCCTCATCACCCTGATGACCGGCTCCGAGTCGATTCGCGACGTGATCGCCTTCCCGAAGACCCAGCGCGCCCAGGATCTCCTGACCAACGCGCCGTCGGAAGTCGACGAGAAGCAGCTCAAGGAACTGCACATCCGCCTGCGTAACGAAGCGAAGGTTGCCTAAGTAGGGTGGTCGGCTTTGCCGACCGCGCGTTCAACTCACGCGGGCCTGGCCACACATCGGCCATGCCCGCGTTTGTTTTATCTGACCCATGCCCCATAAAATCCCCGAATCGGTCCTGGTCGTCATCCACACCTCCGCCATGGAGGTGCTGCTGATCGAACGCGCCGACCGCCCGGGTTTCTGGCAATCCGTCACCGGCTCGCTCGACTTTCATGCCGAACCGCTGATCCAGACCGCCACCCGCGAACTGTTCGAGGAAACCGGCATCGTGGCCGACGGTGACCGGATCCGCCTGCACGACTGGGGTCTGGCCAACGTCTATGAGATCTACCCGGTCTGGCGCCACCGCTACGCCCCCGGCGTCACCCACAATACCGAGCACGTGTTCTCGGTCTGCGTGCCGCGCGACATCCCCGTGATCCTGAGCCCGCGCGAGCACACGCAATACGCCTGGCTGCCTTATCTCGAGGCCGCCGACCGCTGCTTTTCTTCATCCAACGCCGAAGCCATACTGCAGTTGCCGCGTCACATCCTTGCTGCAAAGTAAATCTTCGCGAAATACCCCCCACGCATGGGGCTTTTGATAATTCCTGCTGGAGAATAAACTGTCGTGATACCACAACAGGCACCAAATTTTTTTTTGTGCACGGTTATTCACTTCCTTGACAATTTTCCATTCGTTTGTGTGCATTTGATGTCAAGTTGCTTTCATAAATCCTTGTTTTTGCAGATATTGCTGAGTTAGTTAAGATGATTTTGGTAATTAGTTTACCGAAGGAAATTAGTCTTTTTCCCATCTGCACGATAGATTCGTCGTTTGACAGCCATCAATCTCTAGCATATTGTCGATGAGGTCGCTTGTAACAATTTTCGCGGCGCAACTCTAACTAGATAGATCTACAGGGAGAAAACATGGACCTCGAACTGAAGAACGACGATAAGGTAAAAGAGATCAGCATCGGCAACGGCTGCATCCAAATTGACCTGTTGTCTGGCCTGAGGTTGTCCGGACCTCTGCTGTCGAACGACGAAGTGACCCGTGTATCCGCGCGCCCGCGCCGGATGATGGTGAGCGGTCACGAGGCTATTTCTGGCCAGATGGCATTTGTCTGAACACAGCGGGCTGGCCCCGCGACCAGATCACCCGGCAGCGCACAATTGGGCCTCGTTCCACGAGGACATCCGCCCGATGCGGTTAGAATGTTCCCATGAAAATTCGTGTGGCTACCTACAACATTCACAAGGGCGTCTCGTCATTGCGTAGTACGCCCCGGGTGATCGCTCTCAAGAAAGCAATTGCGGAATTCAACGCCGACGTCGTCTTCCTCCAGGAGGTGCAAGGACGGCACGACCGCTTCCAGGCACGCTACGGCAAGGAAGACCTTGCGCACCGGCACTGGCCCGAGACCGCGCAATACGATTACTTCAAGAACGAGAAGCACCACAGCGCCTACGGCATGAACGCCGTGTACGACCACGGCCACCATGGCAATGCGCTGCTGAGCGCCTTCCCGATCGAGAATTCGCACAACCACGACATTTCCGACCACGCCTACGAACAGCGCGGCATCCTGCACTGCGTGCTGAACACGCAGGCCGGCAAGGTGCACTGCTACGTGGTGCACCTGGGCCTGTTCGAAGGCAGCCGCGGGCGCCAGACCGACGCCCTGATCGAGCACGTCAACGGGTCCTCGCATGGCGAGCCGGTGATCATCGCCGGCGACTTCAACGACTGGCGCAACACCCTCAGCGACCGCCTGCGCAATGCGCTCGGCGTGAAGGAGGTGTTCGACGAGCTGGGGCCGAAGTCGCCGCTGGGCGACATGGTGCGCAGCTGGGCCGGCCGCCAGCCGCCGCCGCGCCGCCAGCCGCGGCTGGCGCCGGCGCGCACCTTTCCGGCCATGCTGCCCTGGTTCCGCCTCGACCGCATCTACGTGCGCGGCTTCAAGGTGGACAACGCCCAGGTGATGCATGGCCCGCTGTGGGCCAAGCTGTCCGACCATGCGCCGATCGTGGCGGAACTGCAGCTCTCGTAGGCCATGCGCCACGTCAGCTTCGTAGACAACAACGACGTCACCCTCCTGGAAAGCGGCACCGCCTACTTCCCGGCGCTGATCGCGGCGCTCGACGCGGCGCAGTACGAGGTCTTCTTCGAGACCTATATTTTCGGCGAGGACGACACCGCGCGCACCGTGCGCGACGCCCTGATCCGCGCCGCCGAGCGGGGCGTCAAGGTGCGGGTGCTGGTCGACTGGATCGGCACCGAACACCTGCCCGCCAAGCGCCTCGGTGCGGCCTTCGCGGAAGCGGGCATCCAGTACCGCATCTTCAATCCCTGGTGCCGGCGCGGCATCGCGCGCTCGCACCGCAAGATCGCCGTGGTCGACCGCGAAGTGGCCTTCGTGGGCGGCATCAACGTCAACGACGACTGGCAGTGCGACCACGCCGACCGCCACCGCCTGCCGGCCCCGCGCTGGGATTTCACGGTGCGGGTAGCGGGGCCGCTGGTGGCCCAGATCCACGACGAGGCGCAAGGGCAGTGGCTGCGCGCGGGTCGCCTCAAGATCCGCCAGCGCATCGAGCTGTTCAAGGAAATGCGCAAGGATCCGCCGCAGTCCTGTGAATATCCGGCGCGCGCCGCCTTCGTGGTGCGCGACAACCTGCGCAACCGTTCCACGATCCAGCGCGCCTACCTGCAGGCCTTGGGCCGCGCGAAACACAGCGTGCTGCTGGCCACGCCGTATTTTGCGCCGGGACGCAAGTTCCGCAAGGCGCTGGCCCACGCGGCGCGGCGCGGCGTGCAGGTGACGCTGCTCATCGGGGTAGGGGAGTTCAAGATCCAGGACATGGTGGCGCACTCCTTCTATCCGAAACTGCTGGCCGACGGCATCCGGGTGGTCGAGTACCGCAAGACCCAGCTGCATGCCAAGGTCGCGGTGGTCGACGACGACTGGGCCACGGTCGGCTCGAGCAACTGCGACGGCCTGTCGCTGTTCCTGAACCAGGAAGCCAACGTGGTGGTGCTGGACGAGCGCTTCGCCGCCACCATGCGCGAGCACATCGAGCGCGGCATCGCGGACGGCGTGCCGATCCGTGCAGAGGAATTCGGCCATATCGGCTGGATCCGGCGTGCGAGCTATGGTCTGGCCTATATGGCGTATAAACTGGTCATGCGGATCTTCGCGATCGGCTATGCATGAATGGAAGCAAAAGGAACACCATGGAAAACGACAACGTACGCATCGACAAATGGCTGTGGGCCGCGCGCTTTTTTAAAACGCGCTCCATGGCGGCCGACGCGGTCGACCGCGGCCGCGTGCGCATCGGCGGCGAACCGGTCAAGCCGGCGCGCAACGTCAAGGTCAACGACAAGATCTTCATCGACAACGGCTCGGACCGCTGGGAAGTGATCGTGGCCGCCATCTCGGGCACGCGCGGCCCGGCGCCGGTCGCGCGCACGCTCTATTTCGAAACCGACGAGAGCATCGCCAAGCGCGAAAACGACAAGACGGCGCGCCGCCTGTTCCCCGAACCGAGCGCCGACATCAAGGGCCGGCCGACCAAGCGCGACCGCCGCGCCATGACGCGCATCGGGGACGAATAAACCGGGGTCAGGTCTGACATTTGGACACGGCCTCTACTGTAAAAGGCTCTTCAGCGCGGTGATTCCAGTTTTTCGAAGGCAGCCACTGCGCGGCTCACGGTTTTGGTCGACACACCGAAGGCGTGAGCAATCTGCGGCATCGTGAAGGCGGTCGAGCGGTAGGCGCGCGCCATTGCTTCAGCCCTGTCGGCGTAGGTGACCTGATATTCGGTCAATGGCAGCGCGACCGCGCGGCGCTCGGCCTTTGGCGCTTCCACGAAGGCTTGTGCAAGTTGCAATCGCTGGTGCGTTGAGACGAAGTCGTCTTCACCTAAAAGAACTTGATGGCGGACAGCGGCAAGCGGGCTGGCCTTGCCCAAGCCTGCCAGTACAAACGCCCGATATGCGGACACAGCGGTTGCATGCGCATCGCCGAATTGGCTGAGCAGCCAGTCGCGCTCGAACCAGGCGGGTGCAGACTTGGCACCGGTCAGGTAGTGATGGCTGCTCCATTGCCATTCATCTAGCGAGGACACCATCGCCGCGCGTAAGGGATTCAGCACGATATATCGGCTGAGTTCCAGCAGATGGCTCTCTTTCTGTACCAGGATCGCGTGATATCGGCCCTGGAAAAGATGCCCGACGAGTTGATGGCGCCGGTTGATGTGCTGCGCATACAGGCCATTGAGTTGGCGCATTCCTTGCGAAAGGTTTGCCTCCAGCGTCTCCACGAGCAAGTGATAGTGATTCGTCATCTGGCAAAAAGCGTGGACGACAAAGTTGTGGCGTTCGCATACGTGCGTCAGCACGTCCAGCCATAGGTGGCGATCGGCGTCGTGGTGATAGATCGGCTTGTGCCGGTTGCCGCGCGCTGTCACGTGGTAAAGCGCGTGGGCGAATTCGAGTCGGAGTGGTCGCGTCATGCCGATCACGGTACCGGACGCGGCATTGTCGGCGCTGAGATGGCGCAGCGGTTAGCAGGGTGGACGCGAAACGCCACGCCGTCGCGGTCAGGGCTGGGTGTCCAACGCTTGAGCTCGTGTCTAAATGTCAGACCTGACCCCGAGGGTATGCATGGATCTTTGGCCTTCTTTGCTGTAGGGAATGTAGAATGCGATTTCCCGGCCGCAAGGATCGCTGAGGCGTAAAGACGCGCGAAGCGGCTTGGCGGTCTCCGCCAACCTCTTCGTGTCCTTTCCATGCAGACTGCTGTTCCCCTCGTCACCAATGATGCCGTCGTGCTCGGCATCCTCGCATCGATCCTCGGTTTCGTCTTCTGGTCCTCCTCGCGGGCCGATGGCTTCTGGAAGAAGTTCTATACCTATGTGCCAGCCCTGCTGCTGTGCTACCTGGTCCCGGCCATCCTGAATACCTTCGGCATCATCGACGGCAACCTGTCCAGGCTGTACCCGGTGGCGCGCGACTACCTGCTGCCCAGCGCGCTGGTGCTGCTCTGTATCGCGATCGATTTCGGCGCCATCGTGCGGCTCGGCCCGAAGGCGATCATCATGTTCCTGACCGGCACCGTCGGCATCATGCTGGGCGCGCTCGTCTCGTTCGAGGCCATGCGCGTCATCCATCCGGAGACGGTGGCCGGCGAGACCTGGCGCGGCATGACCACCATCACCGGCGCCTGGATCGGCGGCGGCGCCAACCAGGCCGCCATGAAGGAAGTCTTCGAGGTCGATGCCACCCTGTTCGGCCAGTTCGTCGCGGTCGACGTGCTGGTGGCCAGCATGTGGATGGCGTTGCTGCTGTTCCTGGCCGGCCGCGCCCAGGCCTTCGATCGCTGGACCGGCGCCGACCTCTCCGCCATCAATGCCCTCAAGGCGCGCATCGAAACCTACCAGGCCGAGCATGCGCGCATGCCGACCCTGACCGATGTGATCGTGATCCTGGCCGTGGGCCTCGGCATGACCGGCCTGTCGCATGCATTGACCGGCCCCACCGTGGCCTGGATCTCCAGCCTGCCGCAAGAATGGCGCCTGCAGGACTACAGCCTGACTTCGTCCTTCTTCTGGATCGTGGTGTTCGCCACCACCTTCGGCATGCTGCTCAGTTTCACGAAAGCGCGCAGCCTGGAAGGCGCCGGCGCCTCGACCCTCGGTTCGGCCATGCTGTACTTCCTGGTGGCGACCATCGGCATGCAGATGGACCTGAACGCGCTGCTCGACCGTCCGTGGCTGTTCGGGCTGGGCCTGATCTGGATCTGCGTGCACGGCGGCCTGATGCTGCTGGTGGCCAAGCTGATCCGCGCGCCGCTGTTCTTCATGGCGGTCGGCTCGCAGGCCAACGTCGGCGGCGCCGCCTCGGCGCCGGTGGTGGCCTCGGCCTTCCATCCGGCGCTGGCGCCGGTGGGCGTGCTGCTGGCGGTGCTCGGCTATGCGCTGGGCACCTACTGCGCCTATATCACCGGGCTGGTGCTGCGCAGCCTGGCGACCTGAGGCTGCAAGGAGCGGGCGCAGGGCGCCCGCTCAACATGTCCGGCACACGCCCGGGACATACGCCACAAGCACGAAAAATGCTGTACCTTTACATCTGCGACAACGTTTCCCTCGCCAGGCCTGGCCGGGAACGCTCAGCAGGCGGCTTCACCTCGCTTGCCGTTGTCCTGCATCAATAGAATCTCGCCTCTAAGTTCCCGTTTGACATTTCATCTCTGGTAGATAATAGTACGAGCGTTCGGATTTTTTCGATTCAGGGGCAGCTATCACTACTTCAGCCAAATTCATGCGCAAGGGCGAACTCACGCGGGCAGCGATCCTCGACGTGGCGCTCGAGCTGTCGAGCCGCGACGGCCTCGAAGGCCTGACCATCGGCGTGCTGGCCGACCGGATGAACATGAGCAAGTCCGGCGTGTTCGCCCATTTCGGTTCGCGCGAAGACCTGCAGCTCGAGGTGGTCAAGCTCTACCACCACCGCTTCGAGCAGGAAGTGTTCTTCCCGAGCGTACGCGAGCCGCGCGGCCTGCCGCGCCTGCAGTCGATGTTCGACCGCTGGCTGGCGCGCGTGTCGGTCGAGATCGCGTCCGGCTGCATCTACATCAGCGGCGCCGTCGAATACGACGACCGCCCGGGCCCGATCCGCGAGGAGCTGGTCAAGATGGTGCAGGACTGGCAGGACGCGCTGCGCCGCGCCGCGCGCCAGGCAATCGAGGTCGGCCACCTGCGTCCCGATACCGATGCCGAACAGCTGGTGTATGAAATGTATGGGCTGATCCTGGCCCTGCACCACGACGCCCGCTTCTTGCGCAATGCCGGCGCGGTCGAGCGCGCACGCCGCGGCTTCGAGCGGCTGGTCGAGAACTACCGCAATCCAGATTCACCGGCGCAGTAAGCACTACGCCAACCGTCAAATAACACATCACCTTCGTTCAGGAGAAAACCATGGGTCAGTACGTCGCGCCAATCCGGGATATGCAGTTCGTTCTGCACGAATTCCTCAATGTCAGCGAAGAGTTCAAGAACCTGCCTGCCTACCAGGAAATCGACGCCGACATCATCAACCAGGTGCTCGAAGAAGGTGCGAAGTTCACGCAGGAAGTGCTGTTCCCGCTGAATCACAGCGGCGACCGCGAAGGCTGCCATTTCGACGCCGCCACCAAGGCCGTGACCACCCCGAAGGGCTTCAAGGAAGCGTACAAGCAGTACGTCGAAGGCGGCTGGGCCGCGCTCGCGTGCGATCCGGAATACGGCGGCCAGGGCCTGCCGGTCTCGCTGAACAACTCCTTCTACGAGATGCTGAACTCGTCGAACCAGGCATGGACCATGTACCCGGGCCTGTCGCACGGCGCCTACGAGTGCCTGAAGGAGCACGGCACCGACGAGCAGAAGAAGCTGTTCCTGCCGAAGCTGGTCTCGGGCGAGTGGACCGGCACCATGTGCCTGACCGAAGCGCATTGCGGCACCGACCTGGGCCTGCTGCGCACCAAGGCCGAACCGCAGGCCGATGGCACCTACAGCATCACCGGCTCCAAGATCTTCATCTCGGCCGGCGAACACGACATGGCCGAGAACATCGTCCACCTGGTGCTGGCACGCCTGCCGGACGCACCCGAAGGCTCGAAGGGCATCTCGCTGTTCCTGGTGCCGAAGTTCAAGGTAAATGCCGACGGCTCGGTCGGTGAGCGCAACGGCATCGCCTGCGGCGCCATCGAAGAGAAGATGGGCATCCACGGCAACGCCACCTGCCAGATGAACCTGGACGGCGCGATCGGCACCCTGATCGGCCAGCCGCACAAGGGCCTGCAGGCGATGTTCGTGTTCATGAACGCGGCCCGCCTGGGCGTCGGCATGCAGTCGCTGGGCCTGACCGAAGTCGCGTACCAGAACGCGCTGGTCTACGCCAAGGAACGCATCCAGATGCGTAGCCTGTCGGGCCCGAAGGCACCGGACAAGCCGGCCGACCCGATCATCGTGCACCCGGACGTGCGCCGCATGCTGCTCACCGCTAAAGCCTTCGCCGAAGGCGCGCGCGCCCTGACCTCGTACATTGCGCTGCAGATCGACCGCGAACTGAACCACCCGGACGAGGAAGTACGCAAGGAAGCCGCCGGCGAAGTCGCGCTGCTGACCCCGATCGTCAAGGCCTTCATCACCGACAACGGCTGGATCGCGACCTCGGAAGCGATGCAGGTGTACGGCGGCCACGGCTACATCAGCGAGTGGGGCATGGAGCAGTACGTGCGCGACGCCCGCATCAACATGATCTACGAAGGCACCAACACCGTGCAGTCGCTGGACCTGCTGGGCCGTAAGATCCTGATGGACAACGGCGCCAAGCTGCGCGCCTTCGGCGAGAAGATCAAGGCCTTCGTCGAAGAGAACGGCCTGGACGAGTCGATGTCGGAATTCGTGACCCCGCTGGGCGAGCTCGGCGAGAAAGTCACCAAGCTGACCATGGAAATCGGCATGAAGGCCTTCCAGAACCAGGACGAAGTCGGCGCCGCCGCCGTGCCTTACCTGCGCGTCGTGGGCCACCTGGTGTTCAGCTACTTCTTCGCGCAGATGGCGAAGATCGCGCTGGCCAAGCAGGATTCGGACGACAAGTTCTATGCGGCCAAGCTGCACACCGCGCGCTTCTACTTCGCCCGCCTGTATCCGGAAACCGCGATGCTGATCCGCCAGGCACGTTCGGGTGCATCGAACCTGCTGGCCATGGACGCAGACCTGTTCTAAACCCATCACGTAGCTACTCAACCGACCCGCGGCAGTAGCACGTCATTCCCGCGAAGGCGGGAATCCAAGTTCAGCGCAGTCACCGCGCAGCGAAAATTGGATCCCCGCCTGCGCGGGGATGACGGAGCGAAAGCTGCGGGTACTAAAAAGGATTCAAGAATGTCCAATTTCATCGTCAAGAAAGTCGCCGTGCTGGGCGCCGGCGTGATGGGCGCGCAGATCGCTGCGCACTGCGTGAACGCGAAAGTGCCGGTCGTTCTGTTCGACCTGCCTGCCAAGGAAGGCAACAAGAACGCCATCGTCCTGAAGGCCATCGAAGGCCTGAAGAAGCTGTCGCCGGCCCCGCTGGGCAACAAGGATGACGCGGCCCTGATCGAAGTGGCCAACTACGAGGACAACCTCGACGTGCTGGCAGGCTGCGACCTGATCATCGAAGCCATCGCCGAACGCATGGACTGGAAGCACGACCTGTACAAGAAGGTCGCTCCGCACATCGGCGCCAACGCCATCTTCGCCTCGAACACCTCGGGCCTGTCGATCAACAAGCTGGCCGAAGGTTTCGACGACGAGCTGAAGGCGCGCTTCTGCGGCGTGCACTTCTTCAACCCGCCGCGCTACATGCACCTGGTGGAACTGATCCCGACCGCGGCCACCCGCCCGGAAATCCTGGACCAGCTGGAAACCTTCCTGACCTCGACCCTGGGCAAGGGCGTGGTGCGTGCAAAAGACACCCCGAACTTCATCGCCAACCGCGTCGGCATCTTCGGCATGCTGGCCACCATCCACGAAGCCGAGAAGTTCGGCCTGTCGGTGGACGTGGTCGACGACCTGACCGGCGCCAAGCTGGGCCGCGCGAAATCCGGCACCTTCCGCACCGCCGACGTCGTGGGCCTGGACACCATGGGCCACGTGATCAAGACCATGCAGGACACCCTGCAGGATGATCCGTTCTTCAGCCTGTACAAGACCCCGGACGTGCTGGCCAAGCTGATCGAGAAGGGCGCCCTGGGCCAGAAGACCGGCGGCGGCTTCTACAAGAAGGTCGGCAAGGAGATCCAGCGCCTCGACTTCGCCACCGGCGAATACGTGCCGAGCGGCGCCAAGGCTGCCGACATCGTCGCGCGCATCCTGAAAGAGAAAGACCCGGTCAAGAAGTTCAAGGCCATGCGTGAATCGACCAACCCGCAGGCGCAGTTCCTGTGGGCGATCTTCCGCGACGCCTTCCACTACATCGCGTTCCACCTCGACACCATCGCCGACAACGCGCGCGACGTCGACTTCGCGATGCGCTGGGGCTTCGGCTGGAGCGTCGGCCCGTTCGAGACCTGGCAGGCCGCCGGCTGGACCCAGATCGCCCAGTGGGTGAAGGAAGATATCGACGCCGGCAAGGCACTGGTCAACGCACCGCTGCCAAGCTGGGTCTTCGAAGGCCCGGTCGCCGAAAAAGGCGTGCACACCGCGGAAGGCTCGTACTCGGCCTCGAAGAACGCCTACGTTCCCGCATCCGACCTGCCGGTGTACCAGCGCCAGCAATTCCGCGCGAAGGTAGCAGGCTCGACCACCATCGATCCGAAGACCTTCGGCACTACCGTGTTCGAGGACGACTCGGTGCGCCTGTGGCACTCGGACGACGAAGTGCTGGTCATCTCGCTCAAGACCAAGATGCACGTCATCGGCGAAGGCGTGGTGAAGGGCCTGCAGCGCGGCATGGAAGAAGCGGAGAAGGGCTACAAGGGCCTGGTGATCTGGAATACCGACGCGGCCGAAGGCGGCGCCTTCTCGGCCGGCGCCGACCTGCAGTCGGCCCTGCCGGCCTTCATGATGGGCGGCGCCAAGGCGATGGAACCGATGGTGCGCCAGCTGCAGGACGTGTTCATGCAGATGAAGTACTCGAACATCCCGGTGGTCGCCGCTGTCGCGGGCCTGGCGCTGGGCGGCGGCTGCGAGATGGCGCTGCACGCGTCGAAGCGCGTGGCCTCGATCGAGTCCTACATCGGCCTGGTCGAAGTCGGCGTCGGCCTGGTGCCGGCCGGCGGCGGCCTGAAGGAAGCGGCCGTGCGCGCCTTCACCGAAGCCAAGGGCAACGACATCCTGCAATTCCTGAAGACCGGCTTCACCAACGCGGCCACCGCGCAGGTGTCGAAGTCGGCCCTGGAAGCCAAGGCCATGGGCTACCTGAAGGAAGACGACATCATCGTCTTCAACCCCTACGAACTGCTGCACGTGGCCAAGACCACCGCGCGCGCCATGTTCGACGCCGGCTATCGCGCCCCGGCGCGCCGCCCGATCACCGTCACCGGCCGCTACGGCTGGGCGACCATCCGCGGCCAGCTGGTCAACATGCGTGACGGCGGCTTCATCTCGGCCTACGACTACCACCTGGGCGACACCATCGCCGAGATCGTGACCGGTGGCGACATCGATCAGGGCAGCGTGGTGTCCGAGCAGTGGCTGCTCGACATGGAACGCAAGGCCTTCATCGCGCTGCTGAGCAATCCGAAGACCCAGGAGCGCATCATGGGCATGATGCAAAACGGTAAGCCGGTGCGCAACTAAGCGACGACAGAACAGGACGACAAATCATGAGCAAACAACTTCAAGACGCATACATCGTCGCAGCGACCCGTACCCCGATCGGCAAGGCGCCGCGCGGCTTCTTCAACAAGACCCGTCCGGACGATCTGCTGGTGCACGCCATCCGCGGCGCCATGGCAGCCGTGCCGAACCTGGACCCGGCGCTGATCGTCGACGCCATCGTCGGCTGCTCGTTCCCGGAAGCGGAGCAGGGCTTCAACGTGGCGCGTAACGCGGTAGTGCTGGCAGGCCTGCCGAACACCGTGGGCGGCGTCACCGTCAACCGCTACTGCGCCTCGGGCATCACCGCCCTGGCCATGGCTGCGGACCGCATCCGCGTGGGCGAAGCCGACGTGATGATCGCCGGCGGCGTCGAATCGATGTCGATGGTCCCGATGATGGGCCACCACCCGTCGATCAACATGGAAACGTTCAAGGACGAGAACGTGGGCCTGGCCTACGGCATGGGCCTGACCGCCGAGAAGGTGGCCGAGCAGTGGAAGGTGTCGCGCGAAGACCAGGACGCCTTCGGCCTGGAATCGCACCGCCGCGCCATCGCCGCCCAGCAGGCCGGCTACTTCAAGGACGAGATCACCCCGGTGGAAATCGTCACCCGTACCCCGAACCTGGCGACCGGTGAAATCTCGGTCAAGCGCCGCACCGTCGACCTGGACGAAGGCCCGCGCGCCGACGCCAGCATGGAAGGCATGGCCAAGCTCAAGCCGGTCTTCGCCGCCAAGGGCAGCGTGACCGCCGCGACCTCGTCGCAGATGTCGGACGGCGCCGGTGCGCTGATCGTCGTCAGCGAAAAGATCCTGAAGGAGCACAACCTGACCCCGTTGGCCAAGTTCTCCTCCTTCGCCGTGCGCGGCGTGCCGCCGGAGATCATGGGCATCGGTCCGAAGGTCGCGATTCCGGCAGCGCTGGCGGCAGCCGGCATCAGCCAGGACGATCTGGACTGGATCGAGCTGAACGAAGCCTTCGCAGCGCAGGCACTGGCCGTGATCCGCGACCTGGGCCTGGACACCAGCAAGGTCAACCCGATGGGCGGCGCGATCGCCCTGGGCCACCCGCTGGGCGCCACCGGCGCGATCCGCGCCGCGACCGTCGTGCACGCACTGCGCCGCAACAACCTGAAGTACGGCATGGTGACGATGTGCGTCGGCGCCGGCATGGGCGCAGCCGGTATCATCGAGCGCGTATAAACATCAGGTAGTACCACCGCGTGGGCGGGAGGATACGCTTGCCTTTGTAGGGTGGGCGGGTCCCCCGCCCACGCGTTCAACCAGCTTCAGAAAATACGGGAGACTCCAGATCCATGGACATGCTGATTAACAAGGCCAACGGCCTCTTGACCATCGAATTCAACCGCCTCGAGCGCAAGAACGCGATCACCGCCACGATGTACCAGGCTATGGCCGACGCGCTGCTGGACGCGGAAAGCGACACCGCCGTGCGCGCCATCCTCATCGCCGGCAAACCGGAGATCTTCACCGCCGGTAACGACCTCGACGACTTCATGAAGAACTCGGCCCCGGTGCCGGGTGTGCCGGCCGAAAGCCGCCCGGTCTTCCAGTTCATGCGCGCGCTGCACGGCTCGACCAAGCCGGTGATCGCGGCCGTAGCCGGCGCTGCCATCGGCATCGGCACCACCATGCTGATGCACTGCGACCTGGTGTACGCCGCCGACAACGCCAAATTCTCGGTCCCGTTCACCCAGCTCGGCCTGTGCCCTGAATTCGGCTCCTCGCTGCTGCTGCCGCAACTGGCGGGCTACCCGCGCGCCGCCGAAAAGCTGCTGCTGGGCGAAGCCTTCGGCGCGCAGGAAGCGTTCGAGATGGGCCTGATCACGCGCGTGCTGCCGGCTCTAGAGTTGCGCGCCTTCGCCGAACAGCAAGCCGCCAAGCTGGTGGCGCTGCCGGCCGCCTCGATCCGCACGACCAAGGCGCTGATGAAGCGTCCGCGCATCGAAAGCATCGAAGCCGCCATCGCCGCCGAGAACGAGCGTTTCGCCGCCATGCTGCTGGCGCCGGAAGCGAAGGAAGCGTTTACCGCCTTTTTTGAAAAGCGCAAGCCGGACTTTTCGAAGTTCGACTGATTCAGAAGTCGTAGCGGATGCCGACAGCCAGGGCCTGGCCGCCACTGATGCCGGCATCGAAATCGTCCAGGCCCCCGCGACGCGGGGTAAGGACGGCGGTCGAGCCTTCCCGATAGTATTCGGCGAACAGCTTCCAGGCATCCGAGACCTGGTGGTCGACGCCAAGGTGAATGATGTTGTCGCCATAGTTGTCCACCTTCGCCAGCATCAGCTTGAACGTGGTCTTGCCCATCGCATAGCTGCCAAACAGGTTGACGGCCTGGTTGCCGTCGCTTGAAAAGCCGCCGCGCTGGCGGTTCCCCGAGTCGAAACGCTCGACCTTGGCGGCCAGGTAGAGATTGCCGGCCTGGTGGCTGGCAGACAGCCCGACGATCCGGTTGCGTCCGTAACCGGCGTCGCCCCGGTCGTCCACGCCGACGGCAAGGCGGGTGTCGCCGACGGTATAGGTGGCGGCAAGCTGCCGGCGCGGCGCATCGATGCGCGAGGTCGAGCGCGCGTTGCCGCTGCTGCCGGTATACCCTGCGCTGAATGCAAACCCCGCGACTTCCGGCGTCGAATAGGAAAGCGTCTGGGCGACGCGAAAGACGGTATAGGTCGCAAAGCCGCTGTAATAGGTGCTGAACATGTCCACCGGCGCCGCGACTGCATTGTAGTAAGGCATCCACTGCTGGCCGTAGGCGATCGTGCCGAACCTGCTGCGCAAGCCGAGGTGGGCGAGCCTGATCCGTTCCCCGTGGGGACGCTGGGCATCGCCCTGGTCGTAGGGATCGCGCATCCTGAAGTTGGCCGAATCGACAGGCAGTTCCAGTTGTCCCGTCAGCGCCAGTTCGGCGCCCAGCGGATGGTCGAGCTTGATACCCACCCGCGAGTAGGCATCCCTGAAGCCCGCATAACTGTCCAGGCGATCGTCGCGATCCGGACTGACCGCCTCGACCTGGGTGCGCAGCGATGCGTAAAAGTCGATAGCGGGAGCATCCTGGGCCGCGGCCTGGGTCCAGGCCAGGCAGCCCGCCAGTCCAAGTGCCAGGCTTCCCGATAAAAAACGCGGTGTCGACATAGGTGCTCTCCTAGGCTGCAACGAGGTGGGAGGGCACGCTCATGACCTCGAGCAGCAGTTCGCTGACGCCATCCCACACGATCTGCACGCCAAGGCACAGCAGGATGAAGGCGGTCAGGCGCAGGAACACGGCGGTGCCGGCTTCGCCGATCAGGCGCAGGAAGTGTTCCCCATAGCGAAAGGCGAGATACAGCAGCATGCCGATGAGCGCCAGCGCCAGCAGGGCGCCGCCCATGCGCGCCAGCGACAGCACCATCCGGACATCGTGCAGGGAAACGCCCACGGTGATGGCGACCGAGATCGAGGCTGGACCGCAGCTGATGGGGAAGGTCAGCGGATAGAAGGCCTGGCGGTGCGCATGGTCGGGTGTGTACGCCTCGGCCAGGGCGGCGCGGCTGTCGGGCGTGGACGGCGTCGCCCCCAGCAGGCGCCAGGCCACCGACGCGAGCAGCAGGCCGCCGCCGATGCGGACGATGGGCAGCGAGATGCCGAAGAAGTCGAGCACATAGGAACCGATCAGCATCGATCCCGTCATCAGCCAGAACATGTTGCGCGCGATACGGCGCGCCAGCAGGGTGCGGGTCGCAGCCGATGCGCCATCGGTCATGCTGAGGAAAATCGGCGCTGTTGCTGCCGGATTCAGGATCGGCAGCATGGTTGCCAGCACAAACAGGAAGCCCTTGGCTGCTGCCAGCAATAATTCGATTGTCATGACAATTTCTGCGAGTTACGACAAACCGCATCGCAACAAAGTCCAATACGCGAGTATAGGACGAAGGCAAAAATCGTGACGCCCCGCTGCCGGCTTACATTGGCTGCACCAGTCGGTCGCCGACGTACACGCGATAGCGCCGGATCCGGCCCGTTACGGTATCCGGCCCCTGGCGCGGCGTGTAGCGCAGTCCGGCAATATCGACCGCTGCGCCGAGATCGATGATCAGCCGCGCCGGCCCAGCGGGCGTCTCGCCCTTGCCGTAGGCCGTATGCCAGTAGTCGCTGGCCTGGCCGTTGATGGCATTCAGGGCGCCGCCGTCTTCCTTGTGCGCTTCTTCGCTGCTGGCGTAGGCGATGGTCCAGGTGCTCTGGTTCATCGGCTTGCCGTCCAGGCCGAGCAGGGCCAGTTCGGCGACGGCCGCATGCGGCTTGCCGTCGAAGGTATCGACCACTTCCAGGCACAGCTGGCGTCCACGCGCCGGCTGTTCGAACCTGGCTTCCTGGGTGGCGGGGCCGCCGGCGAACTGCCCGGCATGCACCGGCGTCACGCCCGCCAGGCGCGAACGCGCCGTGCTGGCCGGACGCGCCAGGTCGCGCTCGGGGTGCAGTTCGTCGAGGATCGGCGTGGTGCGCCCTTCGATGCGGCTGGCGCGCGGCCCGGTGAGGTCGAGCACCACGATGTCGTTGCGGCCGGCCTCCATCCAGGGACCGGGCAGGTACATGGTCTGGGTCGGGCCGATGCTCCAGTAGCGGCCCAGGCAGCGGCCGTTGATCCAGACGATGCCCTGGCCCCAGCTCGACATGTCGAGGAAGGTGTCGGCCTGCTCCTTCACATCGAAGCTGCCGCGCCAGAAAGCCGGGCCGGCAACGCGCTTGGCCTGCCAGCGTAGCGGCGGCAACTCGCCGTCGTCGCCGAAGTCGATGGCGCGGATCTCCCAGCCGTTCAGTTCCTGGGCGGCGCCGTCCTCCGTGCGCAGCAGCACCGGGCCCTGCAGTCCCTTGCGGTCGTGGACCTCGACGCCGAAATTGACGCGGGCGATCGTGTACAGCAGGATCTCGACCCGGGTGGGCTGGGTGCGCGCCGGCAGGTCGACGCCGAAGCGGCGGTGGCGCGTGTCCATGGTACCTAGCAGGCGTCCGCCGGCGTAGACCCAGGCCAGGTCGCGCGCATTCGCGGCTTCCAGCCTGGCCGCCGGGCCGGGCGGCAGCACGATGCTGTAGGCGACCAGGCCGCGGCTGATGTCGTACTGTTCGATGTTGCGCGGCGACGCGTCCCGGATCACCGCTGCCGGCAGGTTCGCGAACACGGGCGCGGTCTCCTTCAGCGCAAACGCGGGGATCGCCATCACTGGAAGGTGTGCCGGCGCCTCGGGCAGGGTTTCGCCGGGCTCCAGGTGCCTGCCCAGGCATTCGCGGTAGGTACGGAATTTCTCGCCCAGCCATCCCGCCTCGCTGATCGGGGCATCGTAGTCGTAGCTGGTCGTGTCGGGACGGAAGGGGCGGTCGCAGCCGCCCCACAGGCCGAAGGTGGTGCCGCCGTGCGCCATGTACAGGCTGAACGAGCCGTTCGCCTTCAGCATGGTGTCGATGTCGCGGATGGCGCGTGCATTGTCGCCGCGCTTGTGCGGCGTGCCCCAGGTGTCGAACCAGCCGGAATAGTACTCGCCGCACATCAGGGGCCCTTGCTGCACCGCGGCCAGGGCCTTGAAGCCCCGTTCCGGGTCGCTGCCGAAGTTGGCCACCGAGAGCAGTTCCGGGATGTGGGTCTTGGCCACCGCATTGGTCGGATTGCACTGGAACAGCGGGACATCGAAGCGCGCGTCGAGCAGGGCCTGGCGCATGACCCGCATGTAGTCGCGGTCTTCGCCGAAGAAGCCGTACTCGTTCTCGACCTGCACCATCAGGATCGGGCCGCCCTGGCTCACCTGCATCGGCGCCAGCACCCGGCCGACTTCCTTCAACCAGCGCCGCGCCGGTTCCACGAAGGCGGGGGCGCGACTGCGGAGAAAAGCGTCGCCCGGGTGCTTCAGCAGCCACCAGGGCAGGCCGCCCATTTCCCACTCTGCGCAGGCGTAAGGGCCGGGACGCAGGATCACCCACAGGCCTTCCGCCTGCGCCATGCGGCAGAATTCGGCGGCATCGCGCTGCCCGTCCCAGCGGTAGCGGCCTTCGCGCCACTCGTGGTAGTTCCAGAACAGGTAGGCGCAGACCGTATTCAGGCCCATCGCCTTGATCGCTTTCAGGCGGTGCCCCCAGTATTCACGTGGGACCCGGGCGAAATGCATCTCGCCGCAGCGGATCTGCAGCGGTTTCCCATCGAGCAGGAAGTCCTTGTCGCCGATGGCGAAGCGGGGCGATGCGGCAGTGGCACTCGGCACGTTCAGTGCCAGGGCGGTGCCGGCGGCGGCGCCCAGAAAAGTGCGGCGCGATGGATGAAGGGGCATGGCGGGTCCTGGGCGAAGGCATGTGCCCTTCATGGTAGTGGAACGCGGTGTGCCGGAGCGCGGTCCGGCCACAATACTCATCAGCTTGATTCCGGCCACGCAGATTTGCAGTGTAAGGTAGCCGGATTCACGTGGAGAATTGATGAGAATCCTGCCGATCGGCGTATCGCTTGCCTGTTCCGTCCTGCTGTGCGCATGCGCAGGCTTGAAACAACAGCAGGCCGTGCGCGTCGTCGAGGTGGCGGACGGCTGGGCGGCCAATTCGGTCAATGCCGTGGTGTTTCGCAAGAACTCGCTCGTCACACACGGGGGCAGCCAGTACATCGCCTTCTACGACGCCGGGGCCAGGCTGGTGCTGGGCAAGCGCCGCCTGGGCGCCCTTGAGTGGCAGCTGGCGCCCACCCAGTACCTGGGCAAGGCCAGCGACGCCCACAACAGCATCAGCATCATGGTCGATGGCGCAGGCTTCCTGCACGTGGCCTGGGACCACCACAACGGTCCCTTGCGCTACGCGCGCGGCACGGCGCCCGGCGCCTTGAGCCTCGGCCCCCAGCAGGCGATGACCGGGCGCGACGAGAAGTCCCTGTCCTACCCGGAGTTCTATCGCATGCCGGACGGGGGCCTGCTGTTCCTCTACCGCGACGGCGGCTCCGGCCGCGGCAACCTGGTGATCAACCGCTACGACCCGCACAGCCGGTCCTGGCAGCGCCTGCAGGACAATCTCCTGAGCGGGGAAGGCCAGCGCAACGCCTACTGGCAGGCTTTTGTCGACAGGGCGGGGACGCTGCACCTGTCCTGGGTATGGCGCGAGTCGCCCGACGTCGCCAGCAACCATGACCTGGCCTATGCCCGTTCACGCGACGGCGGCCTGACCTGGGAGCGCAGCAAGGGCGAGCCCTACCAGTTGCCGATCACGGCAGGCACGGCGGAAGTGGCGGCGCATATCCCGCAACGGAGCGAATTGATCAACCAGACCGCCATGGCGGCCGACCGCGACGGTAACCCGGTCATCGCCAGCTACTGGCGCGACGCCGGCAGCGCCGTTCCGCAATACCGCGTGGTGCGCCACGATGGCCAGGGCTGGCAGTCGCAGGACCTGGCCTTCCGGCGGACCGCATTCTCGCTGTCCGGCCTCGGGACCAAGGCGATCCCGATCTCGCGTCCGCAGATCCTGGTCGGCAGCAGCGGGGCGGCCTGGCTCGTGTTCCGCGATGCGGAGCGCGGCCACAAGCTGTCCGTGGCCTGCACGCCCGATTTGCGCGGTGGCCGCTGGCAGGTGAGCGAGCTGCTGGATCGCGCCATGGGGGCCTGGGAGCCGAGCTTCGACACCGAGTTGTGGCGCGACGCCGGCCAGCTCAACCTCTACCTGCAAACCGTCCACCAGCTGGACGCCGAAGGCGTCGTCGCTACCGCTCCGACCAGGGTCGGCGTCCTCGAATGGACGCCGGCCTGCCCACCCACACCATGAACGACATGAACGCAAAAAAATACTTCACCGGCATGCTGGTTGCGCTGGGCCTGGTTCTGGGCGGCTGTGCGACGCCGCCGACATCCGCCACCGGCGTCAAGCGCGGCGAGGTGCTCGCCATCATCGACAAGGTCAACACCCATTGGCAGGCGAAGACGCCGGCGAAGCAGTGGGCCTTCTGGGACGTGGCGGCCTACCATACCGGCAATATCGAAGCCTATCGCGTGACCGGCAAGGAGCGCTACCGCCGCTATTCCGAGGAATGGGCCGAGCACAACGCCTGGATGGGAGCGAAGTCGCCGGACAAGGCCAGGTGGAAATACAACTACGGCGAAACTGATGAGCACGTCCTGTTCGGCGACTGGCAGATCGCCTTCCAGACCTATGCGGACCTGTACGAACTGGATAAAGACCCCCGCAAAATCGCGCGCGCCCGCGAGGTGATGGAATACCAGATGAGCACCCCCAACAAGGATTACTGGTGGTGGGCGGACGGACTGTACATGGTGATGCCGGTCATGACCAAGCTATACAAGATCACCGGCAATCCCCAGTACCTCGAGAAGCTGCACGAGTACTACAGCTATGCCAACAGCATCATGTACGACCCGCAGGAGCAGCTGTACTACCGCGACGCCAAGTACGTCTACCCGAAGCACAAGAGCGCCAGCGGCAAGAAGGATCTCTGGGCACGCGGCGACGGCTGGGTGTTCGCGGGGCTGGCCAAGGTGCTGGCCGAACTGCCGGCAAGCGATCCGCATCGCGCCGAGTATGTCGAGCGCTTCCAGGCGATGGCAAGGGCCGTGGCGCGCAGCCAGCAGCCGGGGGGGTACTGGACCCGCAGCATGCTCGACCCGGCCCACGCGCCCGGACCGGAGACCAGCGGCACCGCCTTCTTCACCTACGGGATGCTATGGGGGATCAATCATGGTTTGCTGGCGCGCGACGCCTACCTGCCGGTCGCGCAGCGCGGCTGGCGCTACCTGAGCACCGTCGCCCTGCAGCCGGACGGCAAGGTCGGCTACGTCCAGCCGATCGGCGAGCGCGCGATCCCGGGGCAGGTCGTGAACCAGGACTCGACCACGCCTTTCGGGGTGGGGGCCTTCCTGCTGGCCGCGGCGGAGATGGCGCGCCTGGCCGACCGATAAGCAGAGGCGAACATGGAACGACGACACTTCATGCGAGCGCTGGCTGCGGCGCCGGCCCTGGGCGCGGCGGCAGCGGCACCGGCGGCGGCGCCGGCCGGCGACGAACGCGCCTACCTGCTGCGCCTGCTGCAGCGGATGGCCGAGCCGGTGCTGACGCTCATGGCGAAGGGCGAGCTGAAAAAGACCTTCCCGCTCGAGCTGAGCCCGACCTGGGACGGGCGCGACCGATCGGTGGCCTACCTCGAATGCTTCGGCCGGCTGATGTCGGGCATCGCGCCCTGGCTGGCCTTGCCGGCGGACGCGACACCGGAAGGGAGCCTGCGCCGGCGCCTGCAGGAGATGGCCCTGCAAAGCTACGCCAACGCGGTCGATCCGCGCAGCCCGGACTACCTGAAGTGGAAGGGCGAAGGGCAGGCGCTGGTCGATTCCGCCTATTTCACCAATGCCCTGCTGCGCGCGCCCAAGGTGCTGTGGGAGCCGCTCGACGCCACGACCAAGGCGCGCATCGTCGCGGAAATCAAGGGCCTGCGCCGGGTCGAGCCGCCGAACACCAACTGGCTGCTGTTCGCCGCGATGAACGAGGCCTGGCTGCTGTCGATCGGGGAAGAGTACGACCCGATGCGCATGAACGGCGCGATCCGCAAGATCAACGAGTGGTACATCGGCGACGGCTGGATCAGGGATGGCAAGGACTTCCACTTCGATTACTACAACTCCTACGTGATGTACCCGATGCTGCTGGAGGTGCTCGACGTGCTGGCGGCGAAGAAGGCTCCCTTCTGGCAGGCCAGGCCGCAGGAACTGCTGGCCCAGGCGATCAAGCGCGCGCAGCGCTACTGCGAGCACCTGGAGCGCTTCGTCGGCCCCGACGGCAGCTTCCCGCCGATCGGCCGCTCGCTCACCTACCGCACCGCGGCCTTCCAGCCGCTGGCACTGCTGGCCTGGCGCAAGCAGCTGCCGGCTTCGCTGCCGGAAGGGCAGGTGCGCGCCGCGCTGCATGCGGTGCACCGTGCCATCTGGGAGGCGCCGGGCAACTTCACGGACGACGGTTATCTGACCATCGGCTTCCGCGGCCACCAGCCCGAACTGGGGGACTGGTACTCGAACAACGGCAGCATGTACATCGCTTCCAGCAGCCTGCTGGCGCTGGGGCTGCCCGCCAGCGACAGCTTCTGGACCGCCCCAGGGCAGGACTGGACCCAGAAGAAGGCTTTCGGCGGCCGCGGCTTTCCAAAGGACTATCCGGTGAACTACTAAACCCATGGCGGGTAGCGCGGCGGCCGGCGACGCGTTCCGGCCGAGCGTAGTACACTGACAAGGCTTTCCACCGTGCTTTCCTCCATGTCCACATCATCTTCGCAAGCATCCGCCGCGCCGCCGGCAGTCGTGATGCAGATCCTGTTTTCGGTCGCCTTTGTCCACCTGCTGAACGACTGCGTGCAGGCGGTCCTGCCCGCCATCTACCCGCTGCTCAAGGACGAATTCGCGCTCAGCTTCACCCAGATCGGCCTGATCACGCTGACTTTCCAGTGCACCGCCTCGCTGCTGCAGCCCTGGATCGGCCTGTACACCGACCGGCGCCCGATTCCCTTCCTGCTGCCGGCCGGGATGTGCGTCACGCTGGGCGGCGTCGCCCTGCTGGCGACGGCCGGCAGCTTCGCCATGCTGCTGCTGGCGGCCGGCCTGATCGGCATCGGCTCTTCGACCTTCCACCCGGAAGCCTCGCGCGTGGCGCGGCTGGCCTCGGGCGGGCGCTTCGGCTTCGCGCAGTCGCTGTTCCAGGTGGGCGGCAATCTCGGCTCGGCGTTCGGCCCGCTGCTGGCCGCCGCCATCATCGTGGGGCAGGGCCAGGGCAGGATCGCCTGGCTGATGCTGCTGGTGCTGCTGGCGGTCGCGGTGCTGGTCGGCGTCAGCCGCTGGTACGCGGGCCACCTGCGCACCGTCACGCGCAGGCTGGCCGTCCATGCGGGACCGGGCCTGTCGCGCGGGCGCGTCATCTGGGCATTGACCGGGCTGGCGCTGCTGGTGTTCTCCAAGTACATCTACATGGCCAGCCTGTCGAGCTACTACACCTTCTACCTGATCGAGCGCTTCCACGTCTCGGTGGAGGCGGCGCAGATGTACCTGTTCCTGTTCCTCGCGGCGGTGGCGGCGGGCACCTTCGCGGGCGGCCCGATCGGCGACCGCATCGGGCGCAAGCGCGTGATCTGGTTCTCGATCCTTGGCGCCGCGCCCTTCGCGCTGGCGCTGCCCTATGCGAGCCTGTTCTGGACCGCCGTGCTGTCGGTGGTGATCGGGCTGGTGATGTCGTCCGCCTTCTCGGCCATCGTGGTGTTCGCGCAGGAGCTGGTGCCGGACAAGGTGGGCATGATCGCCGGCCTGTTCTTCGGCCTGATGTTCGGCATCAGCGGCATCGGCGCCGCCGTCATGGGCGCGGTCGCCGACACCACCGGCATCGAGTACGTGTACCGGATCGCTTCCTTCCTGCCGCTGCTGGGCATCCTGGCCGTGTTCCTGCCGCGGATGCCGTCGCAGCGGACCTAAGTACGTAGATGCGCTAGCATTGCCTTGCCCCTTCCGGGCAATGGAGGATGCGATGCGTATTACTGCCCTGGTCGACAATTCGCCCGCGACCCATCGGGCCGAGGTGGACACCGACGGAAGCCGCCAGGCGCTGGCCGTGCCGGCCAGGGCGTCCGGCCCCGGTTCCGGCGTGAACGGCGGCGAGTTCCTGATGCTGGCATTGGCCACCTGTTATTGCAACGACTTGTACCGCGAAGCGCGGCGGCTAGGCATCGCAATCGACGGCGTCCAGGTCGAGGCCAGCGCCGAATTCCCCGGCATCGGACTGGCCGCCACCGATATCCGCTACCGCGCCACGGTGCGCTCGGCGGCGCCGGCGGCGGACATCGCCCGCCTGCTGGCCGAGACCGACGCGGTGGCCGAGGTGCACAACACCCTGCGGGCCGGATGCGCGGTCGTGTTCGAGCATCCATAGCCGGTAAAGCGGGTGCAAGTCCCGGCGCAGGGTTCCTCAGCCAGCTGGCGTCGCGCCTGCGGAATTGACGCGCGGGCGCGTCACAGCGCGCCGATCATCGCCTTCAGCTGGGCCAGCCGTTCCGGGCGCACGCAATAGCAGACCCGCTGCACGTCGGACGAGCCTTCGATCAGGCCGGCCTCCTTCAGGATCGAGACGTGCTTCGAAATGGTGGAGGCGGCGAGCGGCAGCACGTCGGCCAGGCTGCCGAAGTAGCAGTCGCCGTGCTTGATCAGGTGCCGCAGCAGCTGCAGGCGCGCGGGGTGGCCGATCGCCTTGCACAGCGCGGCAAGGTCGTCGGTGTCGATGGCGGCCGCAGGGAGGGCAGCCGGGCCGCAGCAGGAACTGGTCATGGATGCTTTCGATCTGGTGTTGGACGACGAGGATAGGAAGCGCTTGCCGCGCCGTCAAGCCTGTGCGGTATCCGGCACGTCCGCCGCGCGCACCGGCTTGACGGCCGACAGGTAAAGCAGCAGCGAGGCCAGCGCACAGCCGAACAGCACCAGCGGCAGGACCACCGGACCGGCGGCGCCTGACAGGATGGCGGCACCGATCAAGGGACCGGCCGCTTTCGACAGCAGCGAGGGCGCAGCCAGCGCGCCGGTGATGGCGCCGTAGTGGCGGGGACCGAACAGCGCGCGCGGCAGGGTGCCGCGGATGATGGTCAGCACCCCGTTGCTCATCCCGTACAGCACGCAGAACAGCGCCACCGCCCAGGCCCGCGTGCCCAGCAGCGCCAGGGCCAGCAGGCCGAAGGGCAGGGTGGCGAACACGAAGCGCCCCACCGCCTGCGGCGCCCGGTCGCGCGCCAGCGTGCGCTCGCCGATGCGGCCGGCCACCTGCATCGGTCCCACCAGGGCGGCCAGCAGCACGGCGGTGCTCGCGCTGTGGCCGAGCGACCGCAGCAGCGGGATCAGGTGCGCCGCCAGCGCCGAAAAGATGAACACGTTCGCCGAGAAGGCCAGCGCCAGTTTCCAGAACACCGGATGGCGGATGGCTTCGGCCAGGGTGTGGCTGTCGCGCGGCGCGTCCGCGTACACGGGAGGGCGCGGCGCATCGCGCCCCAGCCACAGGTGCAGGGGCAGGCATGCCGCCAGCTGCAGCGCCGCGTACAGCAGGAAGGTGTCACGCCAGCCCAGCCGCGCGTCGATGGCCAGGGTCAGCGGCCAGAAGATGGTGCTGGCGAAACCGGCGAACAAGGTCAATGTCGAGATGGCGCGCGGCGCCCCCGCCTCGATCTTGCGGTTGATGGTGGCGAAGGCCGCTTCATACAGGGTCAGGGCCATCGCGAGTCCGATCAGGGTCCAGGCGCCGAAATAGGAGGCGGGCGTGGCACAGTTCGCCAGCCACGCCAGGCCGAGCGCGCTGGCGAGCGAGCCGGCCGCCATCACGTAGCGTCCGCCGTGGCGGTCGACCAGCGCGCCGACCGGGGTTGCCGCCACGCCGGCCACCAGCAGGCTCCACGAGAAGGCGGCAAAGGCGGTCTCGGCGCCGATGCCGAGTTCGCGCTGGATGGCCGGCGCCAGGACGGCGAAGGCGTAGTACAGCGATCCCCACGATGCGATCTGCGTGAAGGCGAGGATGCCGATGGTCTTGCGTGCGGGCGACAACATGATCTCCTGGAGCGATGGCGCGGATGTTCAGCAGCAGGTGGCGTCCGCAGCCTTCACTGTACAGCAGCTCGACGCCGGCTGCTGGTAGACCCTGCGGGTATTGCAGACACCCGTTTCCGGCAGGTCGAGCTGGACGTCGTCGGCGGCGGCGAGGTCGCCGGCGAGCGCCGCCACCACCGAGCGCACCTGCTCGTAGCCGGTGGCCAGCAGGAAGTTGGGCGCGCGGCCGTAGCTCTTGGCGCCGACCGCGTAGTAACCGGTCTCGGGATGGGCCAATTCGCGGTGGCCGTGCGGGCGTACGCTGCCGCAGCTGTGCTCGTTGGGGTCGATCAGCGGGGCCAGCGCATCGGTGCTCTCCAACCACGGGTCGTGGCGCGTGCGCAGCTCGCGCGTCATGTCCAGGTCGGGCCGCGCGCCGGTGGCGCAGACGATTTCGTCGATGCCGCCGATGCTGTTGCCGTCCGCATCGAGGGCGGTGATGCGGCCGTGCGCTTCCTGCAGCGCATGGATCGGGAAGGACTGGCGCATCTCGAGTTGTCCGGAGTCGCGCAGCGCCTGCAGGCGCTGCCCCAGCTGGCCGCGCGCGGGCAGGCCGTCCGCATCGCCACCGCCGAACACGCGCGCCAGCTGGCTGCCGCGCGTCGCCCAGACCAGCTGCGTGTCCCGATGCCCGGCGGCGAGCTGCGCCAGCGCCAGCAGGGTGCCGGCGGCGGAGTGGCCGGCGCCGACCACCAGCACCCGTTTGTTTGCATAGCGCGCACGCTGGGCGCCCAGCACGTCCGGCATGCCATAGGCGATGCGCGCCGCCAGCGCCGCTTCGCCGATCGCGGGGATGCCGTTGGCGCCGAGGGGATTCGGGTGCGACCAGGTGCCGGTGGCGTCGATCACCGCACGCGCGAGGTAGTCGCGCGGGCCGTCCGGCGTCTCGGCGCGGACCAGGAAGGGCGATTCGGCACGGCCACGGGTCTTCACCTTGTCGGCATCGACGCGGGTGATGGCGCTGACGCGGTGGCGCAGGCGCAGCACGTCGGCGATCGCGGGCAGGGCCGCCAGGGGCGCGAGGTAGCCGTCAAGCAGCTCGGCGGCGCTCGGCAGCGCGTCCGGATCGGGCATGGTCCAGCCGGCGCCCTCGAGCAGGCGGCGCGCCGCCTTGTCGACGTTGTACCGCCAGGGTGAGAACAGCCGCACGTGGCGGAAGCTGTCGAGGTTGGCGCCGACGGCCGCGCCGGCCTCCAGCAGCAGGGGCGTCAGGCCCCGTGCGCGCAGGTGCGCGGCGGCGGCAAGTCCGACGGGGCCGGCGCCCAGGACGGCGACGGGCAGGGTGGCATCGATCTGGTTCATGGCTGTTCTCCGGTAATTATTCGTTATTCGTCGTTTGACGAAAATAGAATAATCGTCTTGTCATCAAGCTGTCAAATTATTTCGATAAAATTCGAAGGGTCGTCAAACAGGCTTATAATTCGAGATATCTAGAAATGACACGGGACACCATCATGGATACCAAGGCCGCCATCGCGGCGCTGGCCGCACTCGCCCAGGAATCGCGCCTGGCCACCTACCGTCTTCTGGTGCAGGCCGGACCTGCCGGAATGGCCGCCAGCAAGATCGCCGAGGCGCTCGGCATGCCGGCGTCTTCGCTTTCTTTTCACCTGAAAGAGTTGAGCCACGCGGGCCTGATCACGCCGCGCCAGGAAGGGCGCTTCATCATCTACGCAGCCCAGTTCGACACCATAAATGCCTTGCTGGCCTTCCTGACCGAAAACTGCTGCGGGGGCAACCCGTGTACGCCCGTCGGCAATGCCTGCGGCAGCGCCAGCGCCTGATTCTTCCCGCATTTCCATCAAGGCTTTCCCATGAACGTACTTTTCCTTTGCACCGGCAATTCCTGCCGTTCCCTCATCAGTGAGGCGGTCTTCAACCACCTGGCGCCGGCAGGCTGGCATGCCATCAGCGCAGGGAGCCAGCCGACCGGCACGCTGAACGACAAGGCGCTCGCCCTGCTCGCCGGCAAAGGGATCTCCACCAAGGGCTACTACAGCAAGTCCTGGGACGCGCTGCCGCTGCCGCCTGATGTGGTGGTCACCGTGTGCGCCAGCGCCGCAGGCGAGACCTGCCCGGCCTATCTCGGCCCGGTCCTGCGTACGCATTGGGGCGTGGAAGACCCAAGCCATGTGGTCGGCACGGAGCAGGAAATCGATGCCGCCTTCGAACAGGCTTACGCGACGCTGCGCGCACGGATCGAGGCTTTCCTGGCGCTGCCGCTGGAAGAGCTGAAGTCCGACCGTGCGCGCTTCAAGGCGGAACTCGACCGGATCGGCCTGATCGGCGCCTGAAGGACTCCTGTGCTGATCGCCTTTCTCATATTCCTCGCCACGCTCGCACTCGTCATCTGGCAGCCGCGCGGTCTCGGCATCGGCTGGAGCGCCTCGGCCGGTGCGCTCGTGGCCCTGCTGGCCGGCGTGATCCAGGTGGGGGACATTCCGGTCGTCTGGAACATCGTCTGGAATGCCACCGGGGCTTTCGTTGCCGTGATCATCATCAGCCTGCTGCTGGACAAGGCCGGCTTCTTCGAATGGGCGGCCCTGCACGTTGCGCGCTGGGGCCAGGGCAATGGCAGGCTGCTGTTCATCCTGCTGGTCCTGCTGGGGGCAGCCGTTGCGGCGCTGTTTGCCAATGATGGCGCGGCACTGATCCTCACGCCCATCGTCATCGCCATGCTGGCGGCACTGCGGTTTACTGCCCGTGCCATGCTGGCCTTCGTCATGGCCGCCGGCTTCATTGCCGACACCGCGAGCCTGCCGCTGGTGGTATCGAACCTGGTCAACATCGTCTCGGCGGACTACTTCGGCATCGGCTTCGCGCGCTACGCCGCCGTGATGGCGCCGGTCAACCTGGTCTCGGTCGCGGCGACGCTCGCGGCACTGGTCTGGTTCTTCCGCAAGGACATCCCGGCCGCCTACGACCTGGCGCAGCTCAAGCGCCCGCAGGAGGCGATCCATGACCGCGCCACCTTCCTTACCGGCTGGTGGGTGCTGCTCATTCTGCTCGCGGGCTTCTTCTGGCTGGACGACGCGGGCATCCCGATCAGCGTGGTCGCCGCCGCCGGCGCGCTACTGCTGCTGGCGGTTGCAGCACGCGGCCACCGCATTTCGACGCGCGAGGTATTGCGTGGCGCCCCATGGCAGGTCGTCGTGTTTTCTCTCGGGATGTACCTGGTGGTGTACGGCCTGCGCAATGCCGGCCTTACCGACTACCTGACCGTGCTGCTGGACCGCTGCGCCGAGTACGGCGTGTGGGGAGCGGCGCTCGGTACCGGTTTCATGACGGCCGTCCTGTCGTCCATCATGAACAACATGCCGACCGTACTGATCGGGGCGCTGGCGATCGACGCCACCTCGGCCCAGGGTGTGGTTCGCGAAGCGATGGTCTACGCGAACGTGATAGGGGCCGACCTCGGCCCGAAGATCACGCCGATCGGCAGCCTGGCAACGCTCCTGTGGCTGCACGTGCTGTACGCGAAGAACATCGAGATTTCCTGGGGCTATTACTTCCGTGTGGGTATCGTGCTGACGCTGCCCATCCTGTTCCTTACCCTGTGCGCGCTGGCACTGCGCCTGAGCTGAAGAGCCATGATCATGAACCAGACAAACGATCCGGGCCGGATTCCCGGCCTGCCCAACATCAACGCCGAGCAGCTCGACATGCCCAGCATGGACAAGCTCGCCCCTGTCGGCGACCTGAACCATCCGCCGCGCATCCTGATGCTGTACGGCTCGCTGCGCGAGCGTTCATTCAGCCGCTTCCTTATCTACGAGGCAGCGCGCATCCTCGAGCACTTCGGCGCCGAGGTGAGAATCTTCGACCCCATGGAGCTGCCGATGGCCGGCAGCGTGCCCGAGACGCATCCGAAGGTGGTCGAGCTGCGCGCGCTGTCGCTGTGGTCGGAAGGGCAGGTGTGGTGCAGCCCCGAGCGCCACGGCGCGATCACGGCGGTGATGAAGAACCAGATCGACTGGATTCCGCTGGAGCAGGGCGCGCTGCGGCCGAGCCAGGGCCGCACGCTCGCCGTGATGCAGGTATGCGGCGGCTCGCAGTCCTTCAATGTGGTCAACACGATGCGGCTGCTGGGACGCTGGATGCGCATGTTCACGATCCCGAACCAGTCCTCGGTGCCGATGGCCTACAAGGAATTCGACGAGGCGGGCCGGATGCGGCCCTCGGCCTATTACGACCGCGTGGTGGACGTGATGGAGGAACTCTTCAAGATCACCCTGCTCATGCGCGGGCGCCTTGAATACCTGACGGACCGGTATAGTGAGCGCAGCGAGCGCGCGCTGAAGAAAATCGACGCCCAGATCGCACAACTATAGGGAAAGCGATGAAACCAGTACGCGTCCAACTGAGCAGGAAGAAGGGCTGGAAGCTGCCCCCGAACACGGTGTCGGTGGCGCGTCCCGGTCGCTGGGGCAATCCGTTCTCGGTGGCGCCGGATGCGGTGCCGGGCACGCCGGTGGGTACACGATACACCGCGATGCCAAGCGTGGCCGAAGCGGTGGCCGCCTACCGGCGCTGGTTGGAGGCGAGCCCGGAAGGACAGCAGATGGCCGCGCAGGCGCGCGAAGCGCTGCGCGGCAAGAACCTGGCCTGCTGGTGCCCGCTCGACGGTCCTTGCCATGCCGAAGTCTTATTGGATATCGCCAACCGCTGAGCGGCTTATTTGGCCGCCACCACGCTGCCGATGCCCGACACCGACTTGTTCACCACGCGCGGGTTGCCGTAATACGTGAGGTCGCCCATGCCGCGCACGTTGGCGTTCAGCTTGTCCTTGGCGTAGATCTTGACCGAGCCGATGCCTTCGAAGCTGACGTTGGCGTCCTGCGCGATCAGGCCCTTGGTGTCGACCTCGCCCACGCCCTGGGCGGACAGGCGCAGTTCGCGCACCTCGCCGTCGATGGACAGGCGGCCGGCGCCGCGGTAATTGACGTCCAGGCGTTCGCCGCGCACCTTGGTCAGGCGCATCTCCCCGGCGCCTTCGCCCTTGAAGGTCTGCAGCGAAGGCAGGGTCACGACCACGCGGTCGCTGCTTTTCAGGCTGTTGCGCGTGCTGTCCTTCATGTCCAGGCGCAGTTCGCCGTCCACCACCTCGCTGGTGACGCGCTCGATGAAGCGCGGGTCGCCCTGTACCTTGAGCGAAAACGATTTACCGGCTTCCACCACCAGGCTGACCGGGCCGTGCACGGCGATGCCCTTGAAAGGCGTCACGCTACGCACTTGCTCGTCGGCATGAGCCGTGATCGAAGCGAGGGACAGGACTGCGGCAAGGATCAGGCGTTGCATGGTGGTCTCCGGTAAGTGGTATGAATCCATTGTAGGGAGACGGAACGGGCCTGGGTGCCGTTTGCGACGAACTGCAAGAATGCGAGGGTGGACGGTTGCGAAGCTGGAATGTGCGTACTGCGCGCCCGGTGTCAATACGTCTGTGTGCGCTGTTGCACATTCGTCCTGCCAGATCATGAAAAATAGGTGCGCACGATTGATTCCGTGACAATATTGTCGAGGAGTTAAGGCTATAATTTTCTTCGTCCACTTGCGTAGCCGATACCATGCACATCTCTACTGTTACCTTACCTGAAATGAAGCTCGCCGGACTGCCGCTTGCAGGTCCGCTCTCGGAATTGGAAGCGGATATGCCGGACATCTGGAGCAGCTTCCTGGAACGCGAAAGCGAACTGGGCGAAACCAATGGGCTGCGCTACGGCGTCAGTCTGCAAGACAAGCAGGGCGTGCGCATCGAGTGCATCGCCGCCGAGGTCAGCGACCTCAACGCGCTGCCGCCGGGCATGATCGGCATCCGCATTCCGGAACGCCGCTATGCGATGCTGACGCACCGCGGGCCCGTCACGCGGGTGCAGGCCACCTACCTGACCGGCCATGCCGCCATCGAGCAGCTGGGCATGGTGCAGGATGAGGAAGGCTGGCGCATCGAGCGTTACGACCGCCGCTACACGCCGACGCTCCACGACGGCAACCGTCCGGACAACGCCTACGACATCCTGATCCCGCTGCTGTGATGCTGCTGCCCTGCGCGCTCGCAGGGCAATGAATTGGTGCCGGTATATTTCCCGACCGCCGGCGCCGGTAGGGCGGCTTGCGCCGCCAGGATCCCTTCCCAAGGACAAGCGTATCTTGCCTGCCGATTGTGACAGGCGTTTGACGCGCTTCCCTCGTTTCCGTTCTCGTTTTTACCCCGTATAACAGCGCAATTGCTATACGGCTAACGTGCGCTACCTGTGAATACGCGGCGCTACACTCGAACGCGCTCGACATCGCCAAATGTCAGGAGGAGACGCCCGCCCGGCAATCCCGAGCGGCAGCCCCTAGCATCAATAACAGGAGAACTATTATGCAGAAGAAACAGGCCCTCAAGCAGTTGCTCGCAGTTGGTGCCGTGGCCGCCATGTTCAGCGCGGCCGGCGTGCAGGCCCAGACCACCGGCCAGAGCGCCCAATCGATGAGCAATCAGAGCGCGACAGGCAACCCCAACCTGACCGGCAAGGCCGCCGCCGACGGCACCGTCAACAACACCAGCAGCCAGGGCAAGGAAGACCGCAGCGCGCAGATGGGCGCCTCCAGCAGCCAGGGCACCACCCGTGCCGAAGGCGCCAAGTCGCATACCGCCGATACCATGCACTCCACCTCGGGCGCGTCCGGCGCCGCCGGCGCCACCGGTTCCGGTGCGGCCAAGCTGAGCAACGCCGACAAGAAGGCGATGACGGACATGGCCATCGCCAACATGGCCGAAGTCGAAACCGGCAAGCTGGCGCTGAGCAAGAGCCAGAACGCCGAAGTGAAGACCTTCGCCCAGCAGATGATCGACGACCACGGCAAGGCCCTGTCCGAACTGCAGACCCTGGCCCAGACCAAGGGCGTGACCCTGCCGACCGAACTCGACGCCAAGCACAAGTCGATGGCGGCCAAGCTGGAAAAGCTCAGCGGCGATGCCTTCGACAAGGAATACATGAAGATGGCCGGCCTGAAGGACCACAAGGACACCCACGCCAAGCTGCAGAAGATCAGCAAGAGCGCCAAGGATCCTGACGTGAAGGCCGCCGCCGAGAAGACCATCCCGACGGTCGAGCAGCACCTGAAGGCGGCCCAGCAGATGTCGTCGGCCAAGTCCGGCACGACCTCGGGCAAGTAAAAATAAGCACGCGGGCTGCCGGCCAGGCAGCCACGCCTCACCCGCCGGCGGTCGTGCATCGCGTCCGCCGGCCTACACGCAAGTGTCAAGGAGAATCCCATGCAGAAAACACTGCGTATCCACCGTGTTCTGGCGCTGTCGATCGCGGGCGCCCTGTTCGCCGCCGGCGCCAGCCAGGCCCAGGCCCAGGCGGTCACCCAAGGTACGGCGCCGGCAGCCGCCGCCGGCGCGCCTGCGGCCCCGGCAAGCACCACGAGCAAGCTGGATCGTTCGGACCGTAAGGTGCTCGAAATGATGGCTGAGGCCAATATCGCTGAAATTAACGCCGGCAAGCTGGCGCTGACCAAGGCAAGCAATCCCGAGGTCAAAGCCTATGCCCAGCGCATGGTCGACGAACATACCAAGTCCTTGGCCGAAGTACAGGCACTGGCCCAGGCCAAGGGCGTCGAGCTGCCGAAAGAATCAAACGTCAAGCACAAGGCCAAGGAATCGATGCTCAAGGCGCTGAGCGGCAACATCTTCGACCGCACTTATGTGAAGCAGTCGGGCCGGCGCGACCACCGCGTCACGCACGAGCAGCTGCGCGACAATATGGACAAGATCAAGGACCCGGACATCAAGGCTCTGGCCATGAAGATGCGGCCGGTCGTCGAGCAGCACTTGCTGGCGGCGGACGAACTCATCGCCAAGACGGCGCGCGGCGCCACCGGCACGGCGGGCACGCCGGGCAACGACACCAGCACCGCCACCGGCAAGGAACCGATCCCGAACAAGAAGTAAGTTTAATTCTGGTCCACCGGACCAGATCACCCTTTCCACTTGCCTTCGATGCGTGCGATGTCGATCTCGATGCCGACGATCGCCTTGAGCATGCCGTCGATGTAAGCTGGCGGCGCATCCGTCACCGACCACGGCTGCGGCTGGCCCGCTTCGTGGTGCCGCGTCTGGCCATGCAGGAAGTCCAGCAGCCAGCCCGGGTCCTCGATCGCACGCAGGCGCCCGTGCACGTGCACCACGTGGTAGTCCCAGGTCGGCACCACCTTGCCGCCCGTGGCGATCTTTTCCTGCTGGTCCGGCGGCATGTAGCCGGCGGGGCCGCGAAAGACGGCCAGCACCTGCTGGCCGGCGCGGCGCCACACCGGGTTGGCGCGCGCCACGTGGGCGCGCAGCAGGCCCAGGCCTTCGCTGCCGCCCTCGGCGAATTCGAAGGGCAGGTGATCGGCATCCGGCAGTCCCTCGTGCTGGGTGACGAGCATGCCCAGGGCATGCTCCCTGATGAGCGAGCGCATGGCCCGCGGGTCCTGCTGGCGGTCTCGGGTCGGCAGGTACATCAGCGCACCCGCATGACGACGACCTCGGTCTTGAGCGAGTTCGCGATGTAGCAGCGCGCGTGGGCGGCGTGGTGCAGGGCGTCCAGCTCGTCGGCGCAGGGCTGGCGCTCGCCGCCGAACACGATGGCCGGGCGCAGTTCGATGCGTGTCATCGCGACGCGGCCCGCTTCGTCTTCGCCGAGGTAGCCCACGGCCCCGTCCACGTAGCTGTCCACCATGAAGCCCTGCTGCTGCGCCAGCGACAGGAAGAACAGCATGTGGCAGCTCGACGCCGCGGCCACCAGCGCTTCCTCGGGATCGAGCGCCGCCGGGTCGGACATCGGCAGCGGCACCGACAGGGGCGAGGACGAGGCCCGCAGCTGCAGGCCCCCGTCGAACTGCCAGTCGTGGGCGCGGCTGTAGCGCCCGTCCAGGAAAGCCTGGCCGGCGCGCTGCCAGGCCACCCGTGCTTCGAACTCTTTCATGCTTCCTCCCTGATGGTCTGTTCTTATCTTAAGAGACCATTTGGCTTGTCCAAAGTGCCAATCCGCGCGAAGATGGGCGTACCAATGCACATCCACGACCTGATCGCCGCCGCGCCGCTCGAGCGCGCCGCCACCACCCCGCTGTTCCGCCAGCTCTATGCGCGGCTGAAGGAGGCCATCCTGCACGGACGCCTGGCGCCCGGCACGCGCCTGCCGGCCACGCGCGAGCTGGCGCGACAATTGCGGGTGTCGCGCCAGACCGTGCTGGCCGCCTACGAGCAGCTGACGGCCGAAGGCTACCTGCGCGGCGGAGTGGGGCAGGGCACCTTCGTGGACGCCAGCCTGCCCGCCGCGCGTCCGGCACCGGACCCTGCCGGCACCGCGCCCGGCATGCCGCGGCCGCTGCCGGCACGCGGCCTGGCGATGGCCTCCAGCATGGCGCGGGTGCGGCATCACCAGGGCCCCTTGCGGGCCTTCAGGCCGAGCATGCCGGGCCTGGACCTGTTCCCCTTCGACGTCTGGCGCAAGCTGGAAGCGCACCACTGGCGCCGCCGCGAGCTGCCGCTGGGCTACGGCGCCGCTGCCGGCTACCCGCTGCTGCGCGAGCTGCTGTGCGCTACCTGAATGCCTCGCGCGGGGTGCGCTGCACGCCCGAGCAGATCATCGTCACCACCGGATCGCAACAGGCCCTGTACCTGCTGGCGCAGCTGCTGCTGGCGCCGGGCGAGGGCGTGTGGCTGGAGTCGCCCGGCTACCAGGGCGCCGCCGCGCCTTTCGAGGTGGCCGGTGCGCGCATGTGCCTGGTGCCGGTCGACGCCGAAGGCATGGACGTCGCCCATGCCGCCGCCCACCATCCGGATGCCGCGATGGTGTTCGCCACCCCGTCGCACCAGCTGCCCCTGGGCGTGACCATGAGCCTGGGCCGGCGCCTCGAGCTGCTGCGCTGGGCCGAGGCGAAGCGCGCCTGGATCGTCGAGGACGACTACGACAGTGACTATCGCTACACCGGCCCGCCGCTCGCTTCGCTGCAGAGCCTCGACCGCGCCGGCTGCGTGATCTATGTCGGCACCCTGTCCAAGGTGCTGTTCCCGGGCCTGCGCCTGGGTTATGTGGTGGCGCCGCCGGCGCTGGTCGAACCCTTGACGCAGGCGAAGGCGGTGGTCGACCGCCACAGCCCGGTGGTGCCGCAGGCGGTGCTGGCCGACTTCATCCAGCAGGGCCATTTCGCGCGCCATATCCGGCGCACCCGCGACGCCTATGCCGAGCGTCGCGTCGCGATGATGGAGGCTTTGGCAAGCCGCTTGGGCGGCATGCTGGCCTGCGGCCCGGCGGACACCGGCCTGGACGTCTGCGCGCGCATCACCGGCGCACTGGGCGAAGCCGAGGCCGTGGCGCGCGCCCTGGCCGCCGGCGTCGACCTGCGCCCGCTGTCCTACTACGTTCACCCGCAGGCCGGCCCGGCATGCGCGGCGCCGCCCGGGATGCTGCTGGGCTTTTCGGCCTTCACGCCGGGCGAGATCCGCGCCGGCGTGGCCCGCCTCGCACAGGCCCTGGCGCCATGAGGCGGGAATGGCATTTCAGGAAACCTTGTACTTTGATCAGCTAGAATTGGCGTTTTGCTTGAACACGAGAGTCATATGGCGACGCAGGGCGAGTACGAGTATTTCAAAAGGATCGGCGAAGCGGGCATGCAGCATTCGACGCACAAGCCCTGGTCCGACGCCCATTGCGGCCTGTACATGATGGAACTGGGCGCCATGCTCGGCCTGATGCCCGAAGGGGGCCGCCTGCTCGACATGGGATGCGGCACCGGATGGACCAGCGTGCTGTTCGCCAAGCGCGGCTATGACGTGACCGGCACCGACCTGGTACCCGAGGCCATCGACGCCGGGCGCCGGCTCAGGGACAAGGAAGGCTTGCCAAACCTCGACTTCGTGGTCGGCGACTACGAGTCGCTTTCCTTTCGCGAGGAATTCGACGTGGTGGTGTTCTTCGATTGCCTGCACCATGCGGTGGACGAGGTCAGCGCCCTGCAGAGCGCCTGGCGCGCCCTGAAACCGGGCGGCATCTGCATTACCTCCGAACCCGGCCTGGGCCACGAGCGCCGTTCGGCCGCCATCATGGCCGAGTTCGGCACGACCGAGCGCGACATGCACCCGGCGAAGATCATCCGCGCCGGCAAGAAAGTCGGATTCCGCAGCTTCAGCGTGCATCCGCATGCTTCCTACCTGTATATCGCCCTGTACCGCAAGCACGCCGACAACCTGGTAGGCAAGCTGCTGCGCATTCCCGGCATGCGCGCTTTGGCGGGCCTGGCCACCGTGCTGTTCTCGAAGCACCAGGCAGGCATCGTCGTGTTGCGCAAATAAGCGCCGGCATACCAGGTGCCTGTCGCTTTTGCACCTCAGCGGTTGTATTGCAGGTAAGAACATGTAAAGATGGGGTAACCATGCATTACGCCTGCAGTTTTTGGATCAATGAAGGGAGCGGCCCGGCCAGGCGCAGGCTCCCGGAAGTCTTTCGGAAAACCGTTTCATGCATCCTGCCCTGTCTCGCATTCTGATCTGCCGCACGGATAACATCGGCGATGTCGTCCTCACCCTGCCGCTGGCAGGCTTCCTGAAAGGGGCGATCCCGGGCGTCCAGGTCGACATGGTCTGCCGCGCCTATGCCGCGCCCGTGGTGCGCTGCTGCCGCCACGTCGACCGCGTGCTGGCGCTGGAAGAACTGGACATCGACCGCCTGTTCCAGGACCGGGAATACGACACCGTCATCTTCGCCTTCCCGCACCGTGCCATCGGCCGCGCGGCGCGGCGCGCCCACGTGCCGAACCGCGTGGGCAGCAGCCACCGCCTGCACCACTGGATCAGCTGCAACCGGCTGGCGCACTTCAGCCGGGCGCGCTCCAGCCTGCACGAAGCCCAGCTGAACTTTGCCCTGCTCAAGCCGCTCGGCATCGAGCGCCAGCCTGCCCTCGACGAGATCTGGCCCCTGTACGGCCTGCAGGCGCCTGGCGAGGCCGGCGTCGGCCATCTCTTCGATCCGACGCGCTTCAACCTGATCCTGCATCCCAAGTCGAACGGCAACGGCCGCGAGTGGCCGCTGGCGCGCTACACCGAACTGGCCGCGCTGCTGAGCAAGGATCCCGGCATCGCGGTCTGGGTCACGGGCAGCCGCGCCGAAGGCGAACTGCTGGCGCGCGAGGCGCCCGAACTGTTGGCCAGCCCGAACGTGCGCAACCTGTGCGGCCAGGTGGACCTGGACGGCCTGGTCGCGCTGATCGGCATGGCGGACGGCCTGGTCGCCAGCGGCACCGGACCGCTGCACGTCGCGGCGGCACTGGGAAGGCCGACGCTCGGCCTGTTCCCGCCGATCAAGCCGATCGACATCGCCCGCTGGGGCGCGCTCGGGCAGCGTGCCCAGTCGCTCTGCGGTGAGCAGGCCTGCGGCAGCTGCACCGAGGCCGCGCACTGCCGCTGCATGGAGGCGATCAGCGCGCGCCAGGTGGCGCAAGTGGTCGCCATGTGGCGCACCACTTCAACGCAGCAACGCGGCCAACGCATGGAAGAAGCGGCTGCGTGAGGCCGAAGCTCCTGATCACGCTCGATTCCATGCGTTTCGAGAACACCGGCCTGCACACCTTCGGCGACAGCCTGACGAAGGAGCTGGCCAGGCAGGGGCAGGGCAGCGTCGACCTGAGCGCCTATACCTATCCCGCGCAGCACGGCTTCCTGGGCGAGGGGGCATCCTACGTCGGCCACCGCAGGTATCACCGCTGGCTGTTTCCGCACAAGCGCGAGTTCGACCTGGTCCACTTCGCCGACCAGTACTGCCGCTTCGGCCCGGAGCGCGTGCGCGCCCGGACCGTGATGACGGTCCACGACCTCAACCAGGTGCACGAACGCACGCCGGGCACGGCAAAATACCAGCGCTACCTGCGGAGAATGCGCCGCAAGATCCGCGGCGTCGACCGCATCGTGGCGATCTCGGAGTTCGTCAAGAGCGACATCCTGCGCTTCTTCCCGGAGGCGCAGGACAAGATCTCGGTCATCTACAACGGCACCAATCCGACCCGGGCGCCCGAGGGACACCAGCCGCGCTTCCTGCCGCAAGGGCCCTTCCTGTTCGCGGTCGGGATGGTCTGCCCGAAGAAGAATTTCCACGTGCTCGTGCCTCTGCTGCGCGCGAACGATATGAGCCTGGTGATCGCCGGCGTGGTCAAGGAAGCCTACCGGGACAGGATCATGCAGGAAGCGGCGCGCTTCGGCGTGGCCGACCGGGTGGTGGTGACCGGTCCGGTCAGCGGGTTCGACAAGGACTGGTACTACGCGCATTGCGAGGCTCTCCTGTTCCCCTCGCTCGCCGAAGGCTTCGGCCTACCGGTGATCGAGGCGATGCATCACGGCCGCCCGGTGTTCCTGTCGCGCTTTACCAGCCTGCCGGAAGTCGGCGGCGACGCCGCCTTCTACTTCGACAGCTTCGAACCGGACCACATGGCCGAGGTCCTGAACAAGGGGCTGGCGCGCTTCGCCCGCGAGGATGGCGCCCGGCGTGCCCGCGAGCATGCGAGCCGCTTCAGCTGGGAGAAGGCGGGGGCGGCCTATCTCGACCTGTACCGGCAGGTCCTCAGCTAGGGGCCGCGGGTTTATACTGCAGGGATGAACCAGATCCGCTGCTCCTGGGCCAACATGGCCAATCCCCGCTACATCGCCTATCACGACCACGAGTGGGGCGTGCCCTGCCATGACGAGACGACCTTGTTCGAGATGCTGAACCTGGAGGGCGCGCAGGCCGGCCTGTCGTGGGAGACCATCCTGAACAAGCGCGACAGCTACCGCCTGGCCTTCGACAACTGGGATGCGCAAACAATCGCCGCCTACGACCAGGCCAAGGTGGCCGAGCTGCTGGCCAACCCGGGCATCGTGCGCAACCGCCTGAAGGTGGCGGCGGCGATCAACAACGCGAAAGCCTACCTGGCGATGCGCGAACAGGGGCTTACCCTGGACGCCTACCTGTGGGGCTGGGTCGACGGCAAGCCGCTCGTCAACGACTGGCCGGACGGATCGCGCCCCGCCAAGACCGCGCTGTCGGACCGCATCTCGAAAGACTTGTCGAAACGCGGCTTCAAGTTCGTCGGCTCGACCATCATCTACGCTTACCTGCAGGGTGTCGGCGTGGTGAACGACCACGACAAGGCCTGCTTCTGTTTCGCAGGGGCTTGATGTGGACCTGCGCGCACACTGGCGCGGCCGCGAGCGCTACACCGTGTTCGACACGCACTACGGCGACGGCGCCCGGGTGCGTGCGGTGCAGGAGGCCTGGCGCGCCGACCCCGACGCTCCGGCGCGGCTGCACGTCGTGGCCCTTGCCGATGGCCTGCTGCCGGGCTTTCACCGCATTCCGCAGGACGACCCGCGGCTGACGCTGACCCTGCTTGCCGCGCCGCTTGATGCGGCGCTGGCGCAGTTGGGCGCGCAGCCTGATTATGTTTTCCTGCAGGACGTCGCCGGCGCCGCTTTCGCGCGGCCATTGGCGCGCATCGCAGCGAGCGGGGCGCAGCTGGAGGCCGATGGACTGGTGGACGAGCAGCGCGCGGCGCTGCAGGCGCAGGGTTTCGTCTTCGACGATGAGGGCAGGCGTGCGGTCTTTGCCAGCCGCAAGCCGCGCCTGCCGGTGCCGCCGATGCTGCCGCAAGCGCGCAAGCGCGCCCTGGTGATCGGCGCAGGGCTGGCCGGCTCCGCCGCCTGCGCCAGCCTGTGTGCGCGCGGCTGGCAGGTCACCCTGGTCGAGCGCCATGCGGCGCCGGCAATGGAAGCCTCGGGCAACCTGGCCGGCATCTTCATGCCGCTGCTGTCGCGCGACGACAATATCCCGACCCGCCTGACCCGCGCCGCCTACCTGTACGCGCTGCGCGCCTGGCGCCAGCTGGGCGGCATCGGCGGCGCCATCGAAGGGCAGGCCTGCGGCGTGCTGCAATTGGCGCGCGACCCTGGCCACGCCGAAGTCTCGCGCGCCATCGCGCGCGAAGCGCCTTACCCGGCGGATTTCGCGCGCTGGCTGGAAAGCCCCGAAGCCGAGGCCTTGCTCGGACTGCCGGCGCCCGACGGTGGCTGGCTGTTCCCGCAGGGCGGTTGGGCGCGTCCCGGCAGCGTGTGCGAAGCGATGCTGCAGTCCTGCGGCGAGCGGCTGGTGCGCCGCTTCGGCGCCGGCAGCATCGCCCTGGAACGCAGCGGCGACGAATGGCTGGCGCGCGCCGCGGACGGCGCCGTGGTCGCGCAGGCGCCGACCGTGGTGCTGGCGAGCGGCGCCGGCGCGCGCAGCCTGGCGCAATCGCGCGAGCTGCCGCTCTCAAGCCTGCGCGGGCAGGTCAGCCACCTGGACAGCGCCAGCCTGCCGGCCTTGCCCCTGGTGCTGTGCCGCGAAGCCTACCTGACCCCGGCGGCCGGCGGCATCGCCTGCGCCGGCGCCACCTACGACCTCGACGCCGACCCGCAGCTGCGCCTGTCGAGCCACGAGGAGAACCTCGAGCGCCTGCGCGGCCTGGTGTCCGACCCGCTGGCTGCCGCAGGGGCGCCGCTGGCCGGCCGCGTGGGCTTCCGCTGCGTGGCGCCGGACCGCCTGCCGCTGGTCGGCCGCCTGCCGGACTTCGGCGCCGCAGGCAGGACCGAGCGCCTGCGCGACGTGCCGCGCCACCCTGGCCTGCATGCGCTGCTCGGCTATGCCTCGCGTGGGCTGATCTGGGCGCCTTTGGCGGCGGAACTGCTGGCCGCGCAGCTCGAGGGCGAGCCGCTGCCGCTGGAGACCAGTCTGGTCGATGCGCTCGACCCGGCGCGCTTCGTCCTGCGCGCCCGCCGCGCGCCACGTGGACCCGTTTCGGCGGATGAATAGCGTGTTGCGTTAGCGCAATAAGTTACATTCCATCATAAAGTGTCAAATCGCCGGCGGTATAATTGACTTACGGTAATTTTTTTAGGCTGGAAGCCGGCCAATTCGATGGAAGACCCACACTCGTCCCTGTCCATGTTCCTCGCGTCGACTGCGCACGACATGAAGAATTCGATCAGCGTCCTGTCCGGCACGCTCGAGCGCCTGCTCGACGACGCCTCGCCCGAGACCGAGAAGGCCTATCCGCAAATGGCGCAGATGCTGTATCAGACGCGCCGCCTGAACGACAACCTGATGCAGCTGCTGGCGCTGTACAAGCACGTCGGCACGCCGGAGTATCCCTTCGACGTGCAGCCGCTCGAAGTCGGCCAGCTGGCCGAGCAGGTGGTCGCCCTCGAACGGGTGCTGCTGGAGTCGCGCGGCATCGCGCTCGAGCTCGACGTCGATCCCGAGCTGGTCTGGCACTTCGACGAGGACCTGATCGTCGGCGTGGTCTCGCATGCCGTCAACAATGCCGTGCACTACACGCGCGACCGCATCTTCCTGAGCGCGCGCGAGCGCGATGGCTGGCTCGAGATCCGCGTCGAAGACAATGGCGTGGGTTTCCCGGCCACGCTGCTCGAGGCGGGGAGCGCGGCCATGAACGGCATGGCGTCCGGCGTTAACTTCCTGACCAACAGCGCCGGCCTGGGCCTGCATTTCTCGCGCGAAGTCGCGCGCATGCACCGCCATCGCGAGCGCAGCGGCGCCGTGCGCCTCGAGAACGGCGGCCGGCTGGGCGGCGGCTGCTTCATCCTGACCCTGCCATGAACGCCGTGATCAACTCGCTGGCGGCGCCGAGCGCCGAACAGGTGGACTGGGCGTCCAAGACCTACCTCGTGGTCGACGACTTCATCGGCGTGCGCCAGCTGCTGCGCGAAGCCTTGCGCAGCCTGGGCGCGCGCAACATCGACCAGGCCTCCAGCGGCGGCGAGGCCATGGGCCTGCTCAACAAGACCCGCTACGACGTGGTGCTGTGCGACTTCAACCTCGGCGAGGGCAAGAACGGCCAGCAGGTGCTGGAAGAGGCGCGCATGCGCAACCTGCTGCTGCCCTCGAGCGTGTTCCTGATGGTGTCGGCCGAGAAGAGCGTGGAGTCGGTGATGGGGGCGGCCGAGCACCAGCCGGACGCCTACCTGGTCAAGCCGATCACCGAGGGCGTGCTGCTCAGCCGCCTGAACCGCGTGTGGCGCAAGAAGCAGGTGTTCAGCCTGATCGACCAGGCCTATGCCGAGAAGGACTACCTGCGCGCCGCCCGCCTGTGCGACGAGCAGATCGCGCTGAGCAAGGCGCACGAGATCGACCTGCTGCGCATGAAGGCGCGCCTAATGGAGAAAAGCGGCGAGCCGGCCAAGGCGCGCGAGACCTACGAGCGCGTGCTGGCGCAGCGCGAATACCAGTGGGCGCGCTCCGGCCTGGCCAAGATCCGCATGGCCGACGGCGACTATGAGCAGGCACGCCAGATGTTCCAGACCGTGATCGCCGAGAACCGCTACTACATCGATGCCTACGACCAGCTGGCGCTGGCCTGGCAAAAAATGGGCAAGCACGAGGAAGCGCTGAACGTGCTGGAGCGCGCGGCCAAGCTCTCGCCGAATTCCGTGCCGCGCCAGCGCAACCTCGGCCAGGCCAGCCTGAAGCTGGGCAACGTCGGCATGGCCGAGAAGGCCTTCCGCAAGTGCATCTCGATCGGCGAGTACTCGATCCGCAAGACGCCGGACGCCTATCTGGGGCTGGCGCGCGTGTGCGGCCTGAAGAACGATCCGAAGGAGGCGCTGCAGCTCCTGATGGCAGCGCAGCGCGAGTTCGGCGCCGACCATCCGGACATGGAACTGCGCACCAAGATCACCGAAGGCCTGGTGTACCACGAGAGCGGCGACTACCGCCGCGCGCGCAAGGCCGGCGACGAGCTGGAAGCGCTGCTGCAGTCGACGGGGGAACGGCCCGACGTGCCGACCTGCCTCGAGATGGCGACCCTGCTGTTCGCGGTGGGCGTCAAGGAGGCGCCGGTCGACCTGCTGTGCTACGTGATCCGCAACAACCACGACAACAGCTTCCTGCAGGACGAGGTGCAGCAGATCTTCGAGAAGGCGCGCATGGGCGAGGAGGGCGAAAAGTTGATCCGCAGCGCGCGCAAGGAGGCGATCGACCTGATGAACCAGGGCGTGCTGCTGTGGAAGACCGGCAAGCTGCCGCAAGCGGTGGAATGGATGCGCAATGCCAGGGCAGCGCTGCCGCACAACGTGCGCATCCTGTTCAACTCGGCGCAGATCCTGATCTCGCACATGCAGCAGCGCGGCTACAGCGCCGAGCTGATGGAAGAAGCGCACGGGGTGCTGGCCCACGTCGACCGGGTGCAGCCCGGGCAGCAGCGCTTTGCCCAGCTGATGGAGCAGTTGATGGCGCTGGTGCCGAAGGTGGAGGAGCCTGCGGCTACGGAGGCTTCCGCGGCTTGAGCTAATGGCTGCTTTGCGAACTTGGATCCCGGCCTTCGCCCACTGCTGTCCGGGATAATTTGAAGAGGAGTTGCTGAAGGGTA